>OHMY01000005.1_pt1 | contig 264144 bp, 227 predicted proteins | sample 1569381 | NCBI WGS metagenome assembly OHMY01 (sample SAMEA3879528, study PRJEB24766) | human gut metagenome | biome: human-associated habitat; feature: feces | place: USA | collected 1985/1987
AACAAAGAAATTCCTATGGTAATGATAGTAAGGCTTAAGAAGGTAAAACGTGATACCTTACAATAAATTCAAGTTTGTCGGGTAAATAGCAAAGCCAGCCGAGCCAGCGGGCGGTCAAGATGAACGGGCTTCGCCCACCGTTGACAGCCCCGCCCGGTTTCGCAGTTAGGCAGTCAAGGAGCGACAGCAAGGAGTGCTGCCGCCCCGCACTATTATTCAGAGAGGGGGAATTTCCATGACAGACCAGAAAGCCTATCAAGAATATATCCAGCGCAGGTACAACGCCTCTTGCAAGGCTGTTATCCGCTGTGCCTGACAGCGTCCGTCCGTGCCGGAATTATGTAGAGCTCCACATAATTCTGTTGTATTTCCCAGCCTTTTGTGATACTATTTTGATACTAATAAACTTTACAGCCGAAAATAGCAGGTGGAATATTAACATATTTGCGAAAGTTTTTCCTGCGAAATCACCTCAAATACACCCTACTATATCTGAATTTGCCGAGTGGGAATAATTTGTAAAACGGTGTAAAGCCTTGATACAAGCAGGTTTGTAAGAAGCTAATAGGCTTTATGGCAACGTTTTGGCAACAGTATTATATAATTCATAAATAAAGAGCTAACTGATTATTGAAAATCAGTTAGCTCTTTTTTGTTAGCTCACCTAAACGATATTTTCTCCAAGTAGTATTTTAGGCATTGTAGTCAAACATCGATTCCAACGTTTATAGAATTTTTCAAGCCCGAGAACGGCCAGCTTTGCATGAGCTTCTTCATCTTCTAAAGCCAAGTAGAGCATATAAGTTACCTTCCCCACATAACGAGTCAAACGAATAGGAACTTCCCCACTCTTTACAGCGTTAAAATCCTTTTGCCGATGGGTTCGTTTTATGTATTTGACGTCTATCACGCCTGGTTGCAAAAGATAAAACTCGGCGACTTCTTTCATCAAGGTTTCTATTTCGTCCTGCTTTTCAATTTTGGCTTCGTATATGCAAATTTCATTAAACATTATGTTTCCTCCACAATCAAACAAATTCCGTTTTGTAGCTCAATCGGTTTTGGACTGGTCTTTAAGAGCATCCACAATAAAATCGCTTAATTCCTGTGAGGGAACTTTTGCCCACCGCTGGGTAGTATCAAATTCAGGATATCTGTAACGCCATTTGTCGTATTCTTCCTTAGTGATGTCCCCTGCATCCAGTTTTGCAACCTGCTCTTGCCAAGCAGTAAGCATTTTTATCATATCATCATAGGTTTTGCCCCGTGTCTTATCAAGCCGTAGGCATATCTCTCCGTCAATCTTTCCAATCTGCAAGCCACGCAAATTCTCTAGTGCAAACAGAGTGTGCATTAGGCCAATATCACTGTCAATGTCCGGCAGCTCCAACGCTTTGTGCGATACATCAAGAGTATGCGCCAATGCTTTGGTCAAATCGGCTTTAGGAGTGCGTGTGCCGGATTCATACTGTTCCATGCGGACATCAGCGTTTTTCTCGTCAAAGCCTTCTGCTTGTCCAAGCCACTTTTGGGTCATACTCGCGCAAGTTAGCAGAGAAATCAGATTCTTTCACCGATTGCCATATCAATCAACTCCCATGTAAAGATTTGTCAAGAACAGTATAACACATTGTCTAAGAATGGTCAAGACAAACTAAGCAAAAAAGGTTTAATTATTTTCATCCAAACCTCTTGACATTAATAATCTACAAGCGGCAGGCCAAATAGCTACCTTGCCGACATTGATGAGCAGGCAGAGGATATGCTTTGTCGGCTGGTAAAGCACATGGTGGAGCGGGAAGGTGCGACGGAACAGTTAAAGGCAGAAAATCAGATGGAATGGGTACGGCAGATGAATAATTTACGGGCGTGTGTGATGGAGATTGTGAATGAGAAACTCATTTTCACTTAAAGTAATGTAACGCATACAATCATGAAACTCTGGCGGGTAGGGATAACACCTTGCCCGTCCTGTTTTATGCTTTAAAAGTTGCTAAAATAAGGTGTTTTGACACCGAAAAGGGTTACATATTATGCTGGTTTATCTTATTCCATTGACTTTTTGAACGCCGTTCAGTATAATGTATTTGAACAATGTTCAATAGGAGGTGCAGCATGGATAATAAAGAAGCGATAATGCAGACAACGATTGAACTCATCGAAGAAAAGGGTGAACATATGGAAGAAATCACGGTTCGGGAAATATGTAAACGAGCAAGTGTTGGATTAGGGCTTGTGAATTATCATTTTGGAAATAAAGATAAACTCATTGAACTATGTGTGGAGCGTATGATAAACAGGATTGTCGGAAGTTTTCAGGATATACGGGAGAACACAGAGGGGCTTGCGCCTTTTGAAAAATTGGAGTATCTCGGCAATATGACGCTTGATTTCATGTTCGAACATTATGCCGTGTCCAAAATTTCTGTTCTTACCGATATGCAAACACCAAAAGATAATGACAATACCAACAGAACTTATACGGCATATTTGCCGCTTGTCGCAGCCTGCCTCCCTGACCTTGATGAACAAAGCGTCAGAAGAAAAACTTTTTGTCTGATTACGGTTATGCAGCAGATGTTCCTACGGTATGACACAGTATCAAAGCTGATGAATATTGATTTAACGAAAAAAGAAAACCGTAAAGCGTGGCATACGCAGATTCTCCACGATATTTTGGAGGTATAGAGAATGAATATTACTGTCATAAACGGAACAGAAAAACACGGTGTCACCTACCGCTTGAAGGAGATGTTTTTAGCAGAGTTTAAGGATAAAGCGAATGTTACGGAATACTATCTTCCTAAGGATTGTCCCAATTTCTGCAATGGCTGTATAAGCTGTACGATAAAAGGTGAAAGTACGTGCAAAGACGCAGAATATGTAGGAAGAATTGATCAATCGCTTTTAAAAGCGGATTTGATTGTCATGACCTCCCCTGCATATGTGTTTCACTCTACGGGAGCCATGAAAGCATTTCTTGACCATTTTGCTTACCGCTGGCTGCCCCACCGTCCTGCCCCAGGAATGTTTGGAAAACGGGCGGTGATTATCACCCAGTGTTTGGGGGCGGGCGCAAAATCTGCGGCAAAGGATATTAAGCACAGCTTATCTTGGTGGGGAATTTCAATAAACTGATAACATTAGCCCATATAGGCAGGATAATATGGATTTATCAAATAATCAAAAGAACCACGAACACGGCAGAGAATAATCTATAAACAAAATTGTTTTGTCTTTGTCTAGCGGGAGTAGAGCCTATAAGTCGGAAACCCGCATAGATAAAAAAGATTTCAATGCAATGTTGCATGACAGTAAGGATATGCCGAAATTTCAGACAATAACAGATGAAAAAAGCATAGAAAAATATGGTGGAGACAGAATGTATTTCGCACCGCCAATTGATTATGACGGAATTATGAAAAGGGTTTCCGACTGAGACAATTCCTGAATCTCCTCCGGGAGGGGTAAGATAGAAGCACCCAAACGGAGGTATAGTTGTGGAGAAAAAAGACACACGAACGTAGGGCAGAGCGGAAAAGCTGCTTTTTGAGAAGATTTGTCGGCGGCATGTTTTACTTGGTATAGGCGCATCATCGCTCACTTCTTGAATCCTCCGGCAAAATAGAGGCGGTTTCTTTGGTCGCGGACGACGGCGTTCCGTCCATCAACTGTGCTCGTAATTGTTCGAGCTCTTCTTTCATTCTAAGCGTCTCCATCCGCTCTGCCGCCACAGCGGCCCGCTGTGCTTCGATTTCTGCCCGCTGATCGTTTTTGTACCGCCGCACCAGCCGGAAGAAATTGACGGCCTGCAGCGCGATCAGGAGCAGAAAGGGGAGCAGGATGACGGTGAAGTATCCGGCTGGGGACTTGAGGAACTGGAAGAAGTACCCCATTTTCGGTAGCCGGAACGAGTATTTGCCGATGATGCTGTCAACCGGTACCGGGTAGGCGTCGTCCGCGCCGGTGGTGGTTCCGTAGGTAATATAGGCAGGTTTGCCCTCGTGCGTGGTGGCTTCCCTAATTTTATGGGTGACAACCTCGCCGTAATTTGCAGGATCGATAGAGCGGAATGTAACGATATCTCCGGCTTTTAATGTGGAGGCGTCCACCTTTCTGCTCACGGCGATGTCGCCCACGGCAAACTGCTCCCGCATGGAGTCGGTGAGAACAATATACGGCTTGTAGCCGAAAATGTCCGCTTCGTCCTTGTTGACGGTGTTGACGGATATAATGGTAAAGACCATTACAAAAACGGTGAAAACCATAATCAGGATCGTCAAAACTCTTCCTGCTATATTCCATGCTTTTTTCATATCTTTTCCTCCATGTTTCTTCTTCCAAACGGAAATCAAAGGGCATAAACAATGCTTATGCCCTTTGATTTCCGGCCCCTGCGAGAAGGGGCGGAAACGCACAAACGAATTCAATACAGGTTAGGGGATCTTGACCGCCTAACCATCATCAATAAATGCTCCGCCAGGTAATGGTACAATCCACCAGCGCCGTCGAGGCATCCGGGAGGGCATTCCGGCGAAGCCTCCAAGAAGACCGCCGTTGCCGCCGAGTTCCTCCTGTCACAGTGAGCTTCCCGCCGGCGCTCTTATTGTTACGGCACATAGAATGAGCTGACGCCGGTTGCGAAGTAATTGCCGCTGTTGATAATGATTTGGCCGGCCCCGTCATCGTTCCGAAGCTTCCAATAGCGTAGGAAAATCTTGTTCCGGTACCCCACCGTCCGGAATATCGCGCGCAGCCGCTCTGCGTGCTCGGTATTCGTATTGATTCGGTCGGCATCGTTTTGTGCGAAGATTTCGCCATTGATTGTCAGCATACTTAACTTGCGCACCGCGTTATGGCTGTATTCGTCTCCGACAATCTAACAATACTTCAAACAATGCCGATTCCCGCGCTGTCGTTAATGGTGAGGGAACCGCAGTTGGCAATCGAAAATCCGGCATAGCTACTGGTTTTTTTTAACCCGCCAGGTCAAGCGTCGCAACGGAATCGGCGGGTATTGCATGCTAAGCGCCGTCACGACCCGGTGTGCCGTTAACACATATAACAAATTTTATAGTTCAGAGCAAGGCTGCCTTAGCTCAGTACCGCCAGATATACAATTTTGGTTTTGCCCTCCCCCAAAGGGTACCGTTCCTGTCGCTTTGATGATTAAGTCGCCGGCGCCGTGTGCAATGGAGAAGTATAAGCCTCTTCCATATTTTACTGTTAACAGGTTTATCCATTATCCCCCTGAAAACGGTCGCCCCGATTCTCACGCTGACGTTAAACTAGGCGAATGCAGTCTCAATCAGCCGTGCGCACAAGCGCGACAGAGCGGCGGTTTGCCAAATCGATTCTCTTGTGCTTTTCACAAGTTTACCCCTTGTTTAAATTCAGCTAAAAAGCATATGCTTTTTAGCTGAAAACAGACTGCCAATAAGCCCCGGGATTCGGGGGTCATACCTTAAGGAGAGGCTTTCAACCAAATCGGATGACATGTGCGTCCGATTCGGAACGCCTTGCGTAGAAATTTTTTTCACGGGGCGCTGACCGCGTCATAGGTGCAAGCGCCCCGTGTTAACTCGAAATAAGTGGCGTAGCCATTTTTCCCGACAGGCTCATTTCAGCTAAAAAGCAAATGCTTTTTAGCTGAAAATATGGCTTAGTGCTTATAGTCGATGTCTTTGTAAGTGGTGTCTCCCACCGGTATGAAGGTGCAGTTTGTGCAGGTCAGATTCTCTACCTGGGAAGCGGTTATAGTAGGCGAATACAGAATGCCGTTACCGATATGGGTAATCTCCGCGTCCGCTATATCGAGCGCCCCCTGATAACGGATGGTGGCGCTCAAAAAGCCGTCGTCCGTCTTTTTATCGGTGATAAAGGAGCCGCCACGAATTACCGTGCTCGCCGAAGAAGAGTTGAAATCCGCCGCCATGCTGTAATGTCCGTAAACCGTTACGTTTTCCAGGCGATTCTGTGATGCGTTTGAGTGAATCCCTTTGGAATTCATAACCGAATCCGTACCTACATCAATTACAGCGTTATTGATTATCAGCGACTTGCCCAGCATGTAAATCACTCCGCTGCCTTTTTCCGCCGAAGTATAAGTACCGCCATTTATCAAAATGGTCGACCCCGCCGAGCCGTACACAGCCCAGCTTTTCGGGGAATTCACCTGGAAATTGTCTCCGGCGTTGACCACAATATGGCCGCCCGCATTAAAATTCTTATCCGCATACAGCACACCGTTAATGGTGCCGTCTCCCGTTACCGTCAACGTCGTGTTAGGAGCCGCTTTGAGGGACTGGTTCCCATTGATGGTCAGGGTACTGCCGTTCATATTGAGGGTAGTATCCTTTGTAAAAACAGGAGTATCGGAAAGGGTGATATCTTCTTCGAGAATGATCGCGTCCGCCTTGTTCAACGCATCGTTAAATTGATCGGCAGTAGAAACGGAGGCGAAATCCAGCGTTGCGCCTTCGTCATAATCGGAATTCCCAAAGCCGTCCGTCTCTACGGTATCCTGCGTCGCCCGAATCACAAAGTCGGCGGCAAACGTTTCTTTTTGATACTCGTTGCCCGTATCCTCGTTCATACCATAGACCAGGATAAAGGACATCTCCTGCCCTGCCGCCAACGACGTCTCACCGCCGTTGAGCGATTCTGCCGCCGCTGCAAGCGTACTCATCGGCTTTCTCTCGAAAGTGCCTACAACTCCGTCCGCATTCACCGTGACCATATCGAACCAGAGGACGTCTACAAGACCGTCATCGGTCACAGTCATGGACAGCTTGAGCTTTACCGCCAGCGTGCCATCGTTCCGAATGGTAATCAGCTTGGCATTGGATTTACCCGGCTCCCACAGGGTTTCACTGATTATGGGGGTGGTTTCAGTTTTCAGATTCTGCGCGGTTGCTTCAAAAGTGATCGGATTTCCCCCGTTCAGGCCGGGGATGGTATAACTGGCCCCGCCAGCTCCCACATCGAAGGCTTCCGCATTGATGAATAGGCTGCCCGCCTCGATCTTGTTTCCCCGATTACTTACGCTGTCGGTATACCAGGCGAACGTTGTGCCGACCAGCAGTACGCAGCAAAGCAGCAGAGACATTCCGCTAGCCCATAGGGCTTTCTTTGTAATTTTCACGTTGTATTCCTCCCTGATTATTCTTATTGATTAACGTCCACGCAGCCGTTAGGCTACTCGAACGCTTGATCCGGATTGTTGCGGGCCTGTACCGCGTCCGCGGTTATATCGAAATGGACGCCGCAGTTCTGAAAGGCGCTATTCGCATCCTCCCGCATTTTCACAACCGCCGTCAGCATCCTCTTTTCCCCAGCGGCAAGAGGGGTGTTGTCCCGGCAGGGATTTTCCTTGCTCAAGTCACCCGCATTGCCGCTGTACAGCAGCTTGTCACCGTCATAGAGTTGGAACGTCAGCGCCTCCTGCAGGGAGCCGGTGACGTTTTCCAGATATAGGCGGTAATATACATCTACCGTGCTTTTGTTCTCCACCTCGAAGGATCTCTTGACAGAACGCCCCGGCTCCAGATTAATATCCGTACCGTCGAAAACGACCTTCCCGCCGTTCAGCTCAATGTCCACCCGCGCTGTTTCAAACAGGTTTCCGTCCACCGAAACAAAAGAAGTCATCAGCGCATAGGTAGTCGCGGCCAGCATGGCGGCCAAAGCGACAATTCCGATAATGCATGCGACCGCCTTTCTTCTGATCCGTTCCGGTTTATGGGGTTGGTTCATGTGCGGCGCCCTCCTTTCTGCGTTTGGCGTACAAGAGGATCATCAGCACAAAGGACGACAGCGCCAAAACCGTCCACAGCAGGATATTCGAGGCGTCTCCGGTTTGAGGCGGCGGGGTCAGCCCGCCCTCATCCTTGACGGACCAACAAAAATCGGCATTCAACATAGCGGCCTGATATTCATTTCCTACCGAAGTATCCACAGATACTTCGATTTTGTAATACGCAGTGCTTTCGCCCTGCGCGTTCTCTGCAAGCAGTTCGGAGAACTCCCTGCCGTCCGTTTCCGAAAAGGACGCGCTGCACAACGCCTTACCGGTTTCCAGATTGGTTACTCTTATATGTAATGCGTCGCTCAGACTTTTGGTTTCCGCCGTTACCTTCATCCCAAAAAACAGCGGAATATCCGCGTTATGATACACCTTGACGCGGTAATACCGGGTCAAGCTGTCGCCGGGCAGCAAATCACGGACTTCAAATTTGATATTGTCCTCCGGGTGGCTACGGTACAGCTCCAAGCCTACTGCATCCTGTTTGCCGGCGCCTCCAGAGGATACCGTGGTGCTCTTTGAGCCGGATTCCGTGTGGGGGCCGCTTCCCTCACCGCTTGCAGCACAACTTTCCATGGCTTTAAAGGTCTTGAGTCGGGACCTTTCAGGTTCACGGATCAGATTGTCGCGTACGGTTATAGCGGTCCCTTCCGGGGCAAAAAAACTTTGATAGATGGTTCGTACCGCCAGACCGCCCGCGCTCAGCACCAGCAAACCGGTAAGAATTAAAACTACGATTTTCAATCGTACGCCTTTTTTTTCGTCTGAAGCCTCCACGCTATTATCACCACCTTAAAAATCAGCCTGTATATCGACGATATAGTACAGGCCAACACTATTTTATTTTTATTCTAACACAAATCGACTGTTTGTTCAATGCATACTAAAAACTATTCGACATATTATTATAATATAGGGTGCAAGGACTAAATCGGAGGGAAAGTAATCTTTTTCCGGTATAATATATTTATTTGGTATCTGCGGGCTATTCGGTTATTTGCCTGGCGGCCTACAAACACAGGGATTGAAAATTAGTATGCTTCCTGCTTTTCAAGAGGGGCAAGTTATTGTAGAATGTATTATTATAAAAAAGTGGCAAGGTCCGCTTTAGGCGGAGATTTCGCAACGAAAAAACAATAAGATGATGGGGAATTTAATGAGCAAAGAACATCCTGCTTTCAGGTTCATAAATATGCGGATGCAAGATAGTGACCTATTTAATAGTGCAAAAGAACGCAAGCATACACCAAATGCAATGCTTGGCATTATAATCTTCTTTTGTTTATGGGGAGGGTCTCTTATCTTAGGGCGATTCGTAACAATCCCAATTATTGAATCATTACCTAACGACACGCCTCTTTGGGTTTCCTTTGCCCTGGCTTTGCGAAAAATTCTTATATGCGGCTTTCAAATTCTCGCGTTTTTTGCATGGGTAAAGTTTGTGGAAAAGCGAAGAATAGCAACATTGGGATTCACTTGCAAACATAAAGCAAAGGCATATTGTATTGGTTTTTTATTTGGTCTTGGTTCAATATCTGCAATAACTTTTATATTGGTTGCTTTAGGCGCAATAGAAATTGAATTTAATAATTTATTTCCGGTAGAAAATTTAATCAGTTCACTGTGCGTCGCTGTATTTGGATGGGGGATTCAAAGCGCATCAGAAGAAATTGCAATCAGAGGTTGGCTCATTCCCACACTGGGGATACGCTATAATCCTTTAGCCGCCGTGCTTCTTACTGGCGGGGTGTTTGGCCTCCTTCATTTATTGGGTAATGGCGCAACAGTTCTCTCGTTCATAAATTTAACGCTCTCCGGCTTTTTCTTCGCTATGTACGCAATAAACGCAGGTAATATATGGGGAGTTTGCGGTTTACATTTGAGCTGGAATCTCGCGCAAGGAAATGTATTTGGGTTGAACATAAGCGGTGAGCAAAGCACCAACCTCTCACTATTTATCACAAGTAATGCAGGTACAGACCTACTGACAGGCGGAGATTTTGGTCCCGAGGGAGGATTCATTACCACAGCGTTTTTGGTCTGTGCTATTATTCTAATAGGTCTTAACATGTATAGTAAACACCTAGCACTAATTCCAGGCGACAATTAGCCGTTGTTGAATTTTTATTTTTTACTATACAGTATAGTCCGTTACAGTGGATTCATAGAATACGCCTTCTTGGACTAGGCGTATTAGTAAGTTTGATTGTTTTTTCATCGCCAAAGTGCGGTAACTAATGGCAACGGATAATAGGACAGCTTTTATGAGTAATGGAAAGAACGATATAAATCACGCTAAAAAATTCTAGAAGAATCGTTTAAGAAAACATCTGTTCAGAGTGAGTGAGAATATGAACTGAGTACATCTAACCCCCAAAAAATACTTAGTTTGTAGCGTATCAAATCAGGTGTTGATACTGATTTGATACAAGATCTTATTTACAAAATATAATCAGATACGGTGAAACCCTCCGTCGGAACGCTGATTCCAGGCGCGAGTTTTTGTTTTATAAATGCAAAACAAAAACCGCTCAAATGATAGATCGTCTTGCCTGAAATATGTTAGAATTTGTTAAGGATGATGGCGAAACAAATCTTAACATTTGATCCGAGGTAATAATATGTTTGACAAAGAAAAACTTCTAGCTTATATGGGCAAAAAAAACGGCAGCTTCTGCGCCGGCGGGCTTTCTCTTATTGAAACAACCTATGCCGTAAGCATTGATGATGAATTTCAAAAGGACAGTTGTACTCGATTACTTGACAAGCTCAGTGATGATAAACGTAACGCCCTGAGCAATGAAGAACTAACGCGATGTGACGAATTAGTCTCACACCTAAAAAAGTATATTGAGCTTATGAATCGCTTTATCGCTTTTGAGGGGCGGCAAGACTCCGCCGGCAATTCACCCGGGGATAAATATGAAAGTCTGGCGCCGCAAGATACTCACGCTGATTATTGGCCGCCTTTAAAGGAATATGATCCTGGTATTACAAGGGAAATGTGGTTAGCAGTTTTAAAAGACAGAACGATTACCACACCGGATAACCTCGCCATGTTTAAGATGATGCTGGAGTTGGGCGGCGAAAGTACCTGTTCCCATCTTGCTAAGGCGTACGGGAATGTTCATAGTTACTACAACAAGCTGGGAAGCAGTTTCGGGGAGAAGGTTAAGAAAAAGCTGAATTGCCCGGACTATGATGATAATGGCATTACCCGCTGTTTCACGATTCCGTTTGTTGGCCGGAATATAATGGAGGACGGACGCAAGCGGTATTCATGGAAGCTCCGCGACGAATTGAGAGAGGCGCTTGCAACAATGGGTTTAACTGCCACTCCGGCAGTTACAAATACCGATATAGGGTTGAACACAATACTTTATGGCCCTCCGGGAACCGGCAAAACTTATCATACGGTGATTTATGCAGTCGCAATTATTGAAAATAAAGAGCTTGCCGCGGTTTTGAATGAGGAATACTCCGCCGTGCTGGAACGCTTTAACGAGTATAGAGCCAAGGGCCGGGTTGAGTTTACTACATTCCATCAATCTTATAGTTATGAAGAATTTATCGAAGGTATAAAGCCTGCGATTGTCTCTGATGATGATTCTTGCGAAGCAGGGGAAATTCAATACAGTATAAAGCCGGGGATTTTTAAGCGCTTCTGCGAAAAGGCTCAATTCACAGTTGCCGGCGCCACGGATTATGGTATCCGTGACAGCCCGAATATTTGGAAGGTTTCCCTGTTTGGCACGGGTGAGAATCCCATCAGAACAGAATGCCTGGAGCATAACCATATTCGTATTGGTTGGGGCGATGAACATGGGAAAACGATATTGGATAAGGCGGACTTTTCAATAGTTAAAGGGAAAAGAGTCCTCAACGCCTTTTTAAATCGTATGCAGATTGGGGATGTTGTTCTATCTTGCTATAACGCGTCTACTATTGACGCAATTGGTGTTGTGAGCGGTGAGCCGGAGTGGGATGACACTTTCGATAAATTCAACTGGCTCCGAAAGGTAAAATGGATAGTAAAGAATATCAAGGAAAATATCATGGGGGTTACCGGCGGCGTCTCCATAACGCTTGCTTGCGTTTATCGTATGAACGGCATTTCCCTCGCCGAGGTTCTGCAAATCATCAACAAATACCATTCCGTTCCCTCCGTGGGAGCCGGTAACAGGGATAAATATGTTTTTATTATAGACGAAATAAACCGCGGCAATATTTCTAAAATTTTTGGCGAATTAATTACGCTGATTGAAGACGCCAAACGTGTTGGCCGTCCAGAGGGTATGAAAGCTGTATTACCTTATTCGCTCAAAGCTTTCGGCGTACCGGAAAACGTTTATTTAATCGGTACAATGAATACGGCGGATCGCTCCATTGCGGCTATCGATACCGCGTTGCGCCGGAGGTTTTTCTTTAAAGAGATGATGCCGAGGCCCGAAATCCTATCGGAAATCCGCGTTGAAGATCTATCAATAAGCGTATTGCTTTCGCGTATCAATAGGCGTATTGCCGTGCTTTATGACAGAGAGCATACGATTGGTCATGCATATTTTTTACCTCTTAAGAATAGCCCCACAATAGAAATGCTCGCGGATATCTTTGCCAATAATATCATGCCGCTGCTTCAGGAATATTTCTACGAGGACTATGAAAAAATCCGTTTGGTACTCGGCGATAATAAAAAGAAAAATAAGGATGAACAATTTATTATTGCCAAGGACAATGATTATGCTGAACTGTTTGGCAATATTGATTTGGAATTGGATGATAGCCGCAGCTATGAGATAAACTCTGCCGCGTTCGGCAATATTGAAGCGTACCGGTCTATCTAAACCGAAAGGAAGCGAGCTTATTAATGGGAAAGACGCCAATTTATCAAATCAAGGAATACGGATCCTTTATTACGGGAAAGAAGCATGATGCGTTTGTAACTTTACCAGAAAGCACCTTTCAACAGCTTGAGGGATTCATTCTGAGTAAGCGGGGCAAGGATACCGACGCCCTTGAACTGATGGGCCTTTCAGCCAGAAAAGGTATCGGTAAGGTTATTACCGCGAAAAATTATGTGGGCGTCATCGCGCTCAACAATCGCGCTATCATTGAAATTCTGCCTAAAATTCATTCCGATACCGAGGATGGCGCTTCTGGAAATAGAATTAAGCAAATACTGTTAGTGATGATGAAAGCTTTGCGGAAGTACCCGTTTAAATCTCTTCAGGCCTCGAATATGGATATAGTTAAAATGAACATACTGGAGATTTTCATTCGTATGTTTGTGGACGAGGTGCATTTCATTGTAAAGCGCGGGCTGAAACGCGGTTATGAAACCATGGAGGAAAACGCAGCCTGCTATAAAGGAAAGATGATATTCCACCAGCAAATCAAATTGAATCAAACCCATAAAGAGAAATGCTTTGTGGAGTATGATAACTACGCCGCCAACCGTCCTGAAAACCAACTGCTTAAGGCTACACTATTATATTTATATAAGTTTTCCTGTTCGTCTAAAAACAAAAATGATATAAAAATCCTTTTAAACGTATTTTCAGACGTGGAACCCTCTTTAAACCATGAGAAAGATTTCGCAAAGTATATTCCAAATAGGAATATGAGGGATTACAGCAACGCGTTACACTGGAGCAGGATATTCTTAAAGGGTAAAAGTTTCTCAGCTTTTGCCGGATCGGAGGCAGCGCTTGCGCTGCTATTTCCAATGGAAACACTATTTGAAAACTACATATCGGTTTTAATAAAGAACAGTTTAAACTTGATGGATTTTTCAGTATCGGCGCAGGATAAGTCCCATTACTTGTTTGATGATCCGGCAAAGGGGTTCTTGTTAAAACCGGACATTGTGGTTAAGCGCAAGTGTGACGGCGCACTTTTTGTCGTCGATACAAAATGGAAGATACTTTCGGATAATAAAGCAAACCATGGCATTTCTCAAGCCGATATATATCAAATGTATGTATACCATAAAAGATATGGCGCTAAAAATGCTATTGTGATCTATCCACAAACAGATAAGCTTCCGTCTTTTGGCATAAAGGAGTTTAAGTCCGCCGATGGCGTAACCGTTCAGGTCAGATTCGTGGACCTTTTCGATATTCAAAGCAGTATTTCGGATCTTACGGACATGTTCTCCAAGATATAAAAAATCAGGAGCATATTTAATTGAAAATTATATCAAAAAATGCGTGCAACGTATACGTGTTTTGAATAATTAAAAGGTATGAAACATTGACGCCGGTAAAATATGATAATACAATTTTAATCAATATGTGGTTTGGCTGTGATATACTTAATTTTGTGATGTTGGTTAACCATATTTGTTGTTCGAGGTATAAGCGCAGCGCAGCTCCATTTCGTAGACGTTAACCCCTGAACCATAAGCCGATTGGCAAGCTCTAACCAATACAAAGGCTTGTCGTTGTATCAAAATAATTACATATGCTATAATACAGTATCAGGCTTCGCTGATAAAATCGGCGTCGCTTGATACTTTCTTTAAGTTACGCGCCAGCCTTTACTAGCAAGGCGCCAATATACTTAATAAAAGGGGCGGCCGATGAAGCAGCGATTTAAAAGCGTAAAGAAAAGAAAACGGCGCAGAAGCCTGCGCGCAAGCAGATGGTGTCCTTATATCATCCTGGGAAGCGCGGTCGCTGGAATATTAGCCTTTATCGCCTTAATTTTGTTCGTCGCGCTACCATATTTCTTACCATTAATCGGTATCGAATACCGCGCGCCATTTTCGCCGGATCCTACCCCCGCGCCAACGGTAAAGCCTTCTCCCACGCCGCATCCCATTGCAAGCTTTGACCCGGAAAGCGGTCAGACGGAAATTGTATTATCAGGTGAGAATGAATACCGATGGATAGCGGACCCTTATTTCTATAATGATACTATGCTGTTTACAGGCGGTAAGCTGGTTGATAACAAATTAATAATGGAAGCGCTTCTCCAATACGACGTGACGGCTGGAAGCGTAACCAGGTTGCCGTACAAACCTGAGTACACACACATTCTTTTCCCGGCGTTTAACGAGAGATGGCTTGTATATCTGGATGGAAAAGCGGACGGCGGGGGCGCTATCATGGTCGTTGATCGCGAGCAAGACGACGCAAAGCCGAAAAAGCTTAAGGATGTTTATGTTGGGCAGCCGGTTCTTTTGCTTGACGGGGATTATCTTTGTTGGATGGAGCGTACTGGTACCCGAATGGATAAGCTCTTCGTTTGCGATCTGTCAACCTTTGAATCAACGGCGTTACAGATGTTTAACAATTCTAAATATGGTACGAGCCTGCCCCATATTGTAAACGGCGTAATCATTTGGGCGGACGCCGATTATAATACCTCCGGCAAAGGCGAAGCCACCAGCGCTATCAACTATATAACCGTTGCCGATTCAAAGATCTATTCCTACTCCCCCGGCACCTACGTGCATGATCCAAAACGCTGCGGAAACCAATTTATATGGATGGATGGGCTCCACGGGCCACAAACGTCGCTGTATTACTCAACAAGCGGCGGCGAGCCTGTTAAAGTGGAAAGCGGCGTTGTTGATTTTGGCGTTGGAAGCGACTTTATTATTTATTCTAAAAACGAAACAATATGGGCCTACATGTTTGAAACCCGAGAGCGCTACCGTATAACGCCTGAGCGCGAACGCGTTCAGCTTCTCGGCGTTTCGGGCGATTGCGTAATGTGGATGGACGTTACCTCTCGCGAACGCGATATATTAAAATTTACAACCATCCCATAATATTATAGCCGGGACGTTGCCCGCTTACATAATTCAGGGAGGAAAAGCTATGTCAAAAAGCGCAAAAACCATATATATCTGTGGCGAATGCGGCTATGAAAGCGGAAAATGGCTTGGCCGCTGTCCGGGCTGCGATAGCTGGAATACGATGATTGAGGAAGCTGTCGGCCACGTTCATGACGCCTCTAAGTCCGAATGCCCAACTGTCACGCTGGAGCAAATAAAAGCTGATGATGTGGAGCGCGCATTCACATCTATAAAAGAGCTGGACCGCGTATTGGGCGGCGGAGTTGTGCCGGGTTCCGTAATCCTGCTTGGCGGCGATCCCGGCGTAGGCAAATCCACGCTGCTTATGCAGGCCGCTTCTGAACTTGCGCGGCATGGAAGGGTTCTTTACGTTACCGGGGAAGAATCAGCGGCACAGCTTAAACTGCGGGCGCAAAGGCTAAGTGTAAACGGCTCCATGCTTATACTAACTCAAACCAATCTTTCAGCGATTGAGGCTCAGGCTCGCCTAGTAAAGCCTGATTATTTAATTATTGACTCTATCCAAACCATGTACTCTTCCGATCTGTCTGGAGCGGCGGGCAGCGTCAGCCAGGTTCGTGAGGCGACCTCTTTACTCACGCGCTATGCCAAATCAACAGGCTGCGCGGTTTTTATCGTAGGCCATGTAACTAAGGAAGGCGCCATCGCGGGGCCGAGGGTACTGGAACACATGGTGGATACGGTTTTATATTTTGAAGGGGAAAGGCTTGACGTCTTTCGCATACTACGCGCCGTAAAAAACCGGTTCGGCTCAACAAATGAAATAGGCGTATTTGAAATGAAGGATACAGGCATGCAGGAGGTTATCGACCCTTCCGATGCTTTCTTGTCACACTCATACGCTCCAGGCTGCGCGGTAACATGCGCTATGGAAGGGACGCGCCCTTTACTGGTCGAGGTTCAATCATTACTTTGCAGTTCCGTTTTTAGCAACCCCAGGCGAATGACGGCGGGCATGGATGTAAACCGCCTATCGCTTTTGCTGGCTGTTTTAGAAAAAAAGGCGAGCATGCGTATAGGTGGTTTCGACGTCTATCTGAATGTAGTCGGAGGATTTAAACTAGTTGAACGAGCATCAGATTTAGCCATAGCGTTGTGCGTTGCCTCGGCATTGGTTGACAAGCCTCTGCCACGGCAAACCGCCGTCATTGGTGAAATATCCCTTACTGGGGATGTGCGCCCAACAATTCGGCTTGAAAGGCGTATCCTGGAATGCGTTCGGCTTGGTTTTGAGAATATTATCATCCCCAGTTCAGACAGCCTTCCCGATATTGAGGGAGCGAATCTCCTTCCCGTTCGGCATATTGCAGAAGCGGTTTCTCTTTTACATGCCTGAACATAAAACGAACTGTCCAGCCTGTATTTTACCTTGCGCGTATAAAATCCTTCAATTCCCAAGACTTATTCCTGAACCTGATATATCACCGACTTTTTATTGCACAGTGTCCCAACATCATTTTTAAATCTGCTATTAGGCTCTATACTTTTTACGCGCGCAGTTCATAATGAATTTCTGTTTTTCTGCTTTAATAACTTTTATTTCTGTCTTGATTAAGTAGAATTCATATTGTATTTTAAGATTAGCTATTTTTATGCTTTTTTTCTCTAACTAAACAGCCGCGATCATAAATTTGGAAGGTGTGCTAAAAGCACACCTTCCATGCAGAGCATTGTAAAAATTCTTGTCCTTTAATGCGTTAAGATCCAACCCATTGCGCCTTTACTCATTTAGGACCAAACATGAGATAAGGTATTCCCACCATAAGGGCGATGACGATAAGCATTACCGGAACAAACGTTATGAGAGCGGCAATCATCATCGCCGGTACATCACCCTTTTCCAACTCCTCCGGTTTAAAATTTTCTTTAAAGCGCCTCTCAACCGTTTTAACGTCGAGCCTACGTCTCTCAGGCGCCCTTCCAAACAACATCGTCAATCACCAAACCTTTACAAATTTTATTCGCTCGTTCCGACCATATGATGGCACGCTACAAAATGGCCGGGGGAAACTTCCAGAAACTCGGGCGTAACTATTTTGCATATATCCGTGCAGTAACGGCAGCGGGTATGGAACTTACATCCCTTAGGGGGATTGATCGGGCTTGGAATATCGCCCTCAAGGAGAATTGCCTCCTGTTTTTGATCCACATCCGTCGTCGGTATCGCGGATAACAGCGCCTCGGTATAAGGATGGCGCGGATTATCAAAGATTTCCTCTTTATTCGCCAACTCAACCAGATTACCAAGGTACATGACGCCGATACGATCGCTTATGTATTTCACAACCGAAAGGTCATGTGAAATAAACATATAAGTCAGGTTTTCCTTTTCCTTAAGATCCTGCAGCAGATTTATAATCTGCGACTGAATCGAAACGTCCAGCGCGGATACAGCTTCGTCGCAAACAACAAATTTAGGCTTTAGCGCTAATGAGCGCGCAATGCCGATACGCTGACGCTGCCCCCCGGAAAACTGGTGCGGATAACGGTGAATCATATACGGCGCAAGCCCGCAATCCTCCATCACCTGCATGACGTATTCCTGCATGGATTCATCATTCTTTTTAAAGAAACTATGCGCCAGCAATCCCTCGCCAATGATTTGGCCGACGGTAAGCCTGGCGTTGAGCGATGAATACGGATCCTGAAAAATCAACTGAATGTCCTTACGCAGATGGCGCATTTCATTGTAGCTAAGCCGCGCAAGATCAATACCGTCGTCGCGATACGCTTCGTATTTCTGGAACTCGGGGTCGTCCGCATACTTAGCGCGCAATGCGTTAAGAGCTTTGTAAGAGGCTTTAAGCTCCTCTTCCTTTTTGGCTATCAGTGCCTTTTGCTCATTAATGCGATCATCAAATGCCTTGACGCGCTTTGCGAGGCCTCCCGCCGATTTCTCGTCCTTCTGCTTAACTTCGATTGCACACTCAATATCGCGCCTATTCATATCCAAATCGTTGAGCGTTTCATTGAGGTTGCGCAGCTCAAGGGCAATGCGGTGCGATTCCATATAAGCGTTCTTGCACTCATTCAAATCCTTTACGGATATAAAACCGCCTAAAATAGTAGCAATATTCAAAAACGCGTCATTAGCGGCCTTTACAGCCTGGTCGCGCTCATCCTGCTTTAGGAATTTTTCCTGGCTGTGCTTCTCAAGCTGCTCCTCGCTAAGCGCCTTTTCACGCTCGACATAAGCGTTGAATTCCGCTATAAGCTTATCACGCTTAGCGTTCAACTCTTGAAGCTGGCTGCGCAGTTTCTCCGCGTTCTGAACCGTATCTCTCACGTACTTGGGCGCAAGGGAATCCCTTGTCCGCCCATAGTACATGGTCTTGCCATCGGTTTGATGGTAAAGCTGAAGCAGTACGCGTCCAAGCGTGGACTTGCCGCAACCGGACTCACCCACAAGCCCGAACGTTTCACCCTTGTAAATATCAAGTGAAATGCCATCGTTAGCTTTAACGTACATTCCCCTCTTTTTCAACGGGAAATACTGTTTCAAATTCGTAATGCGAATCAAAACATTATTATTATCCATGACGCTCCTCCTTTGCCGGGTAGAAACACCTGATCTGCTGATCAGAGGATACATTTACCATTTCCGGCTCTTCGTTCTGGCACCGGTCAGTTGCATACCTACAGCGCGGCGCGAATTTGCACCCCTTTGGTAAATCCAGCGGGTGGGGAACAGCGCCGGGGATGGCGTCCAATCGTTTTCCCGCAGGCGTATCCAACCGAGGGATAGACGTCATCAACCCTTCGGTATAAGGATGTGAATACTCGTTTTTGCCAAAGATTATACGCGCAGGAGCAAGCTCTACCACCTGGCCGCAGTACATAACCGCAACATCGTCCGCCATCTGGTTGATAACGCCCAAATCATGGGTAATGAACAATATGCTTGTTCCCTTATCAGACTTGAGCTCATTCATAAGCTTAAGTATCTGAGCCTGTATCGTAACGTCAAGAGCTGTCGTCGGCTCGTCCGCTATAAGCAGATTCGGCCGGCACGCAAGAGCCATAGCTATCATGACGCGCTGCCGCATACCGCCGGAAAGCTGATGCGGATACTGCTTTGCAACGCTTTCGGGGTTCGGTATTTTTACGGAAGAGAGCATCTCAACAGATTTCTGCGCCGCCTCGCGCTTGTTCATCCCCTGGTGAATCATGAAGGACTCACCTATTTGACGGCTTACCGTATATACGGGGTTCAGGCTGGTCATAGGCTCCTGAAAGATAACGGATATCTCATTACCCCTGATTTTGTACATCTGCTCACGCGTAAACTTGGTCAGATCCTGATCTTTGAACATGATTTCGCCGCTTTTTATATATCCATTGCCGTCAAGCAGCTGCAGGATACTCATTGCGGATACGGATTTTCCGCTGCCCGATTCGCCAACTACGCCCAAGGTTTTTCCAGATTCCACGGAGTAAGATACGCCGTTAACCGCCTTGACGATGCCGCGCCGGGTAGTAAAGTAAGTGTGTAAATCGCGAAGCTCTAGCATTGCCATAGTACATATCCCTCCTATCTGTCATTGGACTTGGGGTCGATAGCGTCGCGCATACCGTCGCCAGCCATATTAATGGCTATGGTCGTAATGCTCAGCGCAAGGGCGGGGAACACCCAACGCCACCAATAGTTTTGCATAACGGTGGAGTTGTTTGTTGCGTAAAGCATGTTGCCCCAGGTAACGTTAGGCTCGGTAATACCAAAGCCAAGGTACGACATGCTCGACTCATTGAGCATGCTCAGAGCGAAGCTAAGCGTTAAGTTAACAAGCGCTATTGTCAAAACATTCGGCATGATATGCCTGAATATAATCCTGCCCTCTTTAACGCCAAGCGCTCTGGCTGCGGTAACGAATTCCTTCTCGCGCTCGGCCAATATCATGGCGCGGATCTGGCGCGCGAACCCAGGCCAGCCAAGGAATCCGAGAACAACCATTATTAACGCCATTCTTCCATATTGCGATACGCTTGAACCCAAAACCGCGGTCATAACCAACGCCAGCGGCAGGAACGGAATGGAATTGAACACCTCGCCCACACGCATGATGAACATATCCACCTTGCCGCCGTAGTAGCCGGCGAAGCCGCCCAACAAAATGCCGAGAACAGCGGAAATAATAACCGATATCGCTCCAACGGTTAACGTAACCTGCCCGCCGGTGATAAGGCGTGAAGCTACGTCACGGCCGTACTGGTCGCTTCCCATAAGGTAACCGCTCAGCCCCCATTTAACCACATTACCATTAGCGTCGATAGCATAATTCTGGTAGTAATCGCTGCTGATAGAAACAATATTCTCAGCTGACGGGCTATCCGCCTGCCCGTAGAAGTTCCAGCCCCAAGACTTTACTGTTCCATCATCCAGCAAAGCGGTAAAGTGTCCGCGGCCGGAGCTGATGCCAACAACATGACCTTGAATCTCCTCAGGTATGTCTTTTACGCCGTAATCGGAGCTGCCCCATATATGGACGTAGCCGTCGTCCGTTACCGCGGCGCCTGACTTATCGGTTACCGCAATATCAACCGTCTTCCCCTGAATAGCGTCCGGAACCGCCATAAGCTCGCTCTCGATAAGAGATAAGCAAACAACTTGTTTATCCAATGTAATCACAACGCCGGTATTCGGGTTTAAAACTACCTTATCAACATTTCCCTTAACCTCTAACTGCGTAATGCTTATAACATTGGGATTACCCCACGTATAAAGCTTACCCTCGTCATCAACAGCGGCGGAGTGCTGGTAGCCGGCAAATATCTGCTTGATATTCGCGTTTTCAACCTCCCGGGGTACGTTACAAACGTTAAGCCGGTCGTATCCCCACGAGAAAATCTCGTTGTCCTCATTAAGCACAACGATATGATCCAAGCCGCAAGAGATCTGGACAAGCTTACCCATATTCTCCGGGACTTTCTTGAGCGCCGGCGTCAAATTCCCCCACATATAGAGCTTGCCGTCTTTATCAATACCTGCCCCAAAGTAGGCGCCGCCGTCAATCTGCAAAGCGTTTTTGGCCAGCGCGTCCGGCACACTCATCAAGCTGAAGCCTGGTGCGATGTTCTGCTGCGAGGGATCCTGGAACGTGAGATCCAAGGGTTTAAAAATAGGGTAAATAAAGCATACGAGCAGAATCACCACAAACAACCATACGCCGAGCATGGCTGTAGGCTTTTGCTTGAAATTGCGCATAAATGTGCGCATTGGGCTTTGAACCTGCTCTTCCTCCATAAGGGAGTTAAGTTTGGCTGCTCTGCCGCCTAAGAACATGGTACGCAGCGCATCTCCAAATGTGGAGCCGCGTTTCTTTTTATTCTCTTTATTACTCATGCTCTTACCTCCTTAAGACAGCTTAACGCGCGGGTCGAATACGCCGTAGAGCAAGTCGATAATCAGATTGCCGACAAGCGCAAGCACCAGATAGAACATCAGCAGCGCCATCGCCATAGAGTAATCCAATTGCTTCAAAGAATTTATCATAGTCGCGCCCATGCCGTTGAGCAAAAAGGTCTGCTCAGTCACAAGTGAACCGCTGAATATCCCGATAAACCATGAAGCGACAACAGTTATAAACGGGATCATGGCGTTTCGGAACGCATGGCTGTAAATAACAACCTTTTCTTTCAAGCCCTTAGCCCGCGCGGTCCGTATGCAATCCATACTCAGCGCCTCAATCATGGAAGCGCGCACATACCGGGTTAAGCCGCCAAGCGATGTAAATACAATTACAATTGCGGGAAGCGCTAAGTACTTGAGGTAATCCAATACTTCCTCCAACGGCGTTCCGGAGAAGCCCGGCGTACCTGCGCCGCTTATCGGGAACCATGGCAGTTTAACGGCAAAGAAGAATATAAACATCAATGCGATAACAAAATAAGGCAGACTATAACCTATTATCGTGAAGATTTGCACGCCCGTGTCAAATTTGCTTCCCTTACGTACAGCTGTGGCAATACCAAGCGGAATTGTAATCAAAAAAGTTGGTATAAGCGTCAGCAGGTTCAGTATAACCGTGTTCTTCATAGGCGTGCCGATTACCTGATTTACCGGCTTCATATACTGAAGGGAATATCCAAGGTCGCCAGTGAGCGTATTATAGAGCCATTTTACATACTGCACCGGCAAAGGCTGATCCAGGCCAAGCTTTTCCCTGGCCGCCTGATATTTCCTTTCGTATTCCTCAGGCTTCATGTTAGCCTTGTTGCCCTCCATCATCATAAGCGCGGGATCGGCCGGGATCAACTTAAACAGCGCAAATATGACGATGGACGCTACGAGGAATACCACCACGATGTACAGCAGTCGTCTTAATACATAATTGAGCATGTACGCGGTTCCTCTCTTTCGAGTTTATATTATCATATATAAAAGCCAATCGGCTAATACTCAGAGTTGAACTTAAGCGATTCTTAGGTTTGAAATAGGGGCACGGCCTTTCGTGCCCCTATCCAAAACGTTATCGGTTTTTTGCGGCGCTTATCGCCGGGAGTTCGTTAATTTCCGTGGCCAGCGATGTTCGCGTAAACGATATCATACTGCCAACCCCAAGCCGAATCGGGATTGTAGTTCTCGAGTTTTTTGTGGAAGAAATCATGATAGTCGTCAGAATACAGGGGGATATCGGGAAGCAGGTAGTTCCAGCGCTTCTGGAACTCGAGCCACTTGGCGTTCCAGGTATCTTCGTCATCCATGGGGATGCCCTTCATTTCCTTAACTATAGCGGTCAACTCAGGATCATCAATGAAGTTCGTGTTGTACGCGCCATTGTAAGCGGGATCAAAGTAGTACCACATGGCCTGTATCTCGGAGAAGCCGGTACCCATGTTGAACATGCTGTATTCAAGGTCGTCTCCCGACAAACCTTCCTGATAGTAGTGCTGAAGCAGGATGGAGAAGTCCATCGCGGTCGCTTCAATCTTCATTCCAACCTTGGCAATTTCACTGGGCAGCATGGTGCTGAGAAGCTTAGCAACTTCATTGTCGGAAGAAGCCCATTTGATTATCAGGGGCATCAGTTCGCCGTCAACATCCTTGTAACGGATTTCATCCGTGCCTTCAACGAACGGTTCGCCCTTTTCGTTAAGGGTCCAGCCGCCTGCTATCAGAACTTCCTTAGCCTTGTCAATGTTATAAGCATACTGGTTCAGCTCGGCGTCAATAACATCCTTGTTATCGATATATTCTTTCATGGATGCGCCATAGTTGCCGTGTACGAGAACGGCATAGCCCTGGCTGAACTGGCGTATAAACTCATTGCGATCCAGGCAGTAAGCGATAGCCTGACGAACCTCAACAAACTGGGTGGGCGAGAAGTTACAGGAGAAAGCAATTTTGCCGTATCCGTAACGCGGGTAGTTTGCCTTGCTGGCGATTCCGTCGTCTACCAGGTCAAGTCCGGCGTTGATGGTCGTTCCGCCTGCGAGGCCGGCGAGCAGATCAACGGAGCCGGTTTTGAGTTCATCAATTTCAGTAGCTTCCTGAGTCAGCCTGATGATAAGGCGATCGATGCTGGGCTTCACTTCATCATAGGTTCCCAAATACTTCTCGTTCCTGTCGATAACGATCGTACGGGTATCCTTGTCAAAGCTGGTGAACTGATACGGTCCGCTGGTAACCGTGGGTTTATAGCGGAGGCCGTCGGTATCATCAAGATAAATGTCAATAAGCTCAGCGCCGTCAACGCCTTCAATCATTGCGGTGCCGTCTTCATCTGCTTTGATGGTGGCGCTGGGGGCGTGCACCTTCAATGACATCGGGCTAACCATAGCGACCGTCAAGTCATAGCGGTAAGGCAGTTCATCAGCCTTAACCGTTACGGAGAAGGTGTATTCGTCGATGAGCTTAACGCCCGCGAACTTGTTGGTTTTGTTCGAAGCGTAATCTTCATAGCCGACCAACATATCGCCTACAAGCACTTCGCATTCGAGCGCGTTGGGATACTCTTCCAGATATTTCTTCGCATCCTTATCGCCGCCCGCTACAGCAGCCGCCTTGGCGTCTGCGCGCGCATAAGCGGAATAAAGGTGGTTCGCGCCAAGCAGAAGGCTGGCAACGTAATCCTCAGCCTTTATGGGGTCGCCGTTGTTGTAGGTGAGGTTGTCATTGATGGTAAAGGTATAGGTCCTGCTGCCATCCGCATTCGCCTCCTCTTTAAACTCCTTAACCGTGACCTTTTCATCTACGATAAAGGTGTTTTCGCGAGTCCAGACAACGGTGGAATAGCCATTCAACAGCTGCTTGACATAAGCGTCAATCGCGCTGTTTCCCCAGCCGTCAACAAAGTTACCCTGGGATTCAGTCGTAGAACCGATGATAATCTGATTATCATACTTTTCAGGCTCAGGCGTAGCTTCGCCGGGCTTTTGGGTTTTGCCAGGATCTGGCGTTCCGCCCTGTTCGCCTGGGTTACAGGCAACGACTGAGAAGACCATGATCAGTGCGAGAAGCATTACAAGAATCTTCTTCATGTTTCTGTTTTACCTCCTTAATAATATTGGGTACAGGTGTATACCGCCCCATTTACTCGTATATTGTAGCAGAAAAAGTCTAAGGCCGCAAGCATTTATGTATGCAATTTTTATGTCACCGCGATTTTATCACAAAATCACGTGATATTTAAGTTCCACATATGGAATTCCCGTCCTTATCAGAAACATTATGCATGGAATTGGCGGTTTATGCCCTTTTATTTCTTAATATAATGATGTTTTAATCTTTCTACAATTCAAAAGCAGTAAGTTTTTATTAATATTTACGGTATTTTATTCAAATTTATATAACTTTATGTTTGAGAGATTTATGTTATAATGACCCTTCCATAAATTATCAATCGGCAACTATAAGTCACAGACGGGACGCGGTTAAGCCAATAAAATCTGATTTAAGTAAGTTAATGTTTGAGAGATTTATGTTATAATGACCCTTCCATAAATTATTAATCCGCATCTATAAGTCACAGATGGGACGCGGTTAAGCCTATATAATCTGATTTAAATAAGTTTATGTTTAAGAGATTTATGCTTTAATGACCCATCCATAAATTATCAATCCGCGTCTATATAAATCACACGCGGGACGCGCTTTAGTTCATATAATCAGATTTAAATGACTTTATGTTTGAGAGGTTTATGCTATAATGACCCTTCCATAAATTATCAATCGCGTATATATAAATCACAGGTGGGACACGCTTTAGTCTATATAATCCGAAATCGTTACCTCGCTATGAAATAACAAATAATTCTAATTTAATTTGTGGATCCACCCCATCTTCTTATACCCAGCCGATTGGCTGATAGATTAACAGGTAAATTATTATGTTTATTTAAATCAATATGCGCCCGACTTTTATCGGGCGCAAACTTCAGTTTAATATTGGTTTATCGACTCGGGGCGGATTCACGGTTTTCTGCAATAGAAGCGTCCTAGCGCCTCAGCGCCGCGGCCGCCTTGTCCGGCTTATTTGTGATTACGCTATCAACTTCAATTCTTGCGGCCTCTCGTACGGCAGCCGGGTCATCCACCGTCCACGCATGAACGGCTACGCCGAATTTTTTGCACCCCTCGACAAGGCCGGGGAGCCTTAGATTTAGATAATATGGATGAATAGCGTCCGCCTGAAGGTATTTTGCGTAAACCCATGGATCTACAAGCGCGCAAGAATACAGCAGCCCAATCCTCGCATCCGCTTTCGCCTCGCGGAGCTTCATCAGCGCATAATGGTTGAACGAGGAATAGATAACTCGCCCGCCCATATCCATCTCATTCTCCAGCTCAACAAGCCTAAGCCAAATATCTTTATCAGCCTCTGAATCACATTTAATCTCAACATTGACCGTCGCCGCCGTATTGCGGATAAGGCCATAAACCTCTTTTAAAGTAGGTATGCGGGCGTTCGCGAACTGTTCAAAGCCGTTTGAGGCGTCCAGCTGCTTAAGCTCCTGGCACGTCATATCCGACACGCGCCCCGTCCCGTTTGTCGTCCTGTCAACCGAATTGTCATGGATGACCATCAGCTTGCCATCCTTACTGAGATGAACATCCAATTCCAACCCGTCGGCGCCCATCTGCAAAGCAAGCTTAAATGCGGGAATCGTATTTTCAGGCGCGTAAGCGCTGGCGCCGCGGTGCGCCCAAATTTTCGTTGCCATAAACGTACCCCCCTATCTCGGTTTTGCCCATATTATAACATAATATCCCAGAGGTAACAAACGCGTTAACTTATATCGGTTCCCTATTTTAGAGCCCTTGAGTTTTCGAGAATAGTATGTTGCGCCTCCAACAATAATAAGTACATGAAGCCAACAGAAGCATTATTTTCATTTGCGCTCGGCGGCGCGCTTTATGTGCTTATCGAACTCCTTTACAGGGGTAGAAGCCATTGGTCCATGGCTATCGCGGGAGGGTTTGCTTTTTTAATCCTTCACGGAATTTTTACCCGTTTTCAACTAAATATAATCGTACAATGCTTAATTGGGGCCCTGGTTATAACGGCCATTGAGCTAATAATCGGGTATCTGGTCAATATACGATACCAGCTGTCCGTATGGGATTACTCGAGCCTGCCTTATAATTACAGGGGTCAGATTTGCCTTCGTTATTCTTTTTATTGGGGTCTTTTAACCCTGCCCATCACAGCGGTAAGCCGGCTTGTAAGCAGCGTATTCCGTTAGTATCCCGCGCCTTACCCCTGCGCTAGCATATATATAATAAGTAGTAACCGCCAGCGCCGCGCTAATAGGCGGCAATATTATAACTCGCTATCCACCAAACTTTTTGTTTGTAGATACCCCTCGTCGCGGTATGTTGATAGCACAAAGAACCGGCTTAAATCCCTGACGCGGAGCGTATAAACAGAATAAAACCGCGCGTCAGGCGCGGTGTCGTAAGTCATTAAAAATGGCGGCTATGCAATATGCGTTATAAAAGCGTTTCCGTTTGCTTATACACGTCCCCGCTGCCGAGCGTTACCACCATATCCCCGGGCTGGGCATGTTCATCCAGATAGTCGCGTATCATATCAAATGTGGGCAAATACATGGCGTTAACTCCGCTTTTTTTTATTGCCGCCGCCAAATCGCGGGCATGAACGGCCCCGTCGTCCTTTTCGCGCCCGGGATAAATATCGGGCACAAACACAGTATCCGCTTTTTTAAAGCATGTCACCTGCCCGCAAAAAAGCGTTTTTGCCCGCGTATAGCTGTTACACTGAAAAACGCAGTAAAGCTTGCCGTGCTTGCAACGCGAAGCGCCGCTTAATACAGCGCTGATTTCGGATGGGTGATGCGCGTAATCGTGAAAGTACTTAACGCCTAGGCGCTCGCCATAGAATTCAAACCTCCTCCGCGCGGGGCGGTATTGCTTAAGCGCGCCCGCTATCGTTTCAAAAGGCTCGCCCAGCGTAATCGCGGCAGCGGCAGCGGCAACGGCGTTGATGATGTTATGCTCCCCGATGACCTCCAGCTGGATACGGCCAACGTCCTCCCCCCGGTGCAAAAGGTTAAAACCGGGGTTACCAAACTCGCCATATGTAATATTAGCAGGGCAATAATCAGCGCCTTCCATACCGTACGAAATTTTTCTACCGCCATATTCACTCATCAATAATCTTACGCGGGGGTCGTCCGTGCAACCGATAAATACGCCGTCGGCAGGCAATAACCCTATAAACCTTCTGAAAGCGTCCGTTATGTGGTCAATATCCTTGAAATAATCGAGATGATCGTCGTCAATATTATTGATTATGGCAATGGTTGGCCGCAAGGTCAAAAAGCTCTCCACATATTCGCACGCCTCAGTTATAAATACATCTTGGGTACCCATGCGGACTCCGCCGTTGAGGCTTTCAATAAAACCGCCGATATGAACCGTGGCGTCCAGACAACCGCATTCAGCTATAAGCGCCAGCATGGATGTTATCGTTGTTTTCCCATGGCATCCCGCTACCCCCAATACCGTTTTATACTCCCGCGAAAGCTGTCCGAGCGCGACCGAGCGCTCCAGCTCTGGAACACCTCTTTCCCGCGCAGCCTTCCGCTCAGGATTATCCGGCTTGATAGCGGCGGAATAAACGACAAGATCCGCATCCTTAAGGTTATCCGCGCTATGGCCGACCATTACGGGAATACCCAGCTCCGTAAGCCGCGCGGTAAACGGGCTTGTCGTTATATCCGAGCCTTGCACCTGATAGCCCTTTGCGCTTAAGATCTGCGCCAGCCCATTCATGGAGCATCCCCCAATACCAATAAGATGAATCTTGCTGTAATCCGAAATTTGAGGCATAAATATCTCCTGTCGCATGATTAAGCCGGGACAGCGGCGCCCGGTAAAATAACATTATACTACCCTAACACCTTATGCGCAAGGAAGGTCAAAGCGTTACAAAGAGCGCGATTGGTTCGTATAATTATGTTAAATTCGCGCCCAAAGCTCCAAAATCGCTGTTAAAGCTTTAGCGCATGGGTGTTTGAATGAAAAAAATCGCTTACCGAGCGCTCGGTAAGCGAATAGCCTCAAAACTGATTGTAAAGCCTAATCCATCGCATCAACGCCATAGAGCCGTAGCGCTAGCCGTTTAATCAGCCTGGCGCGATTGCGGCGTACTGTTGTTGGGTCGCAGCATAAGCGTTCCGCTATCGCGTCGTCCGTTTTTTCGCGAAAGAACCTGAGCTCAATAATCATATAATATGGATCATCGCTAATCGATTTGAGCGCCGCCTGCATTTTTTTAACCTCACGCTCGTCAGCCGCTATGCGGGCCCGCAGCTCCGCGAGCTGCGCTGCATGTACCTCTTCCGGGGTAAGGCGGATACCCGGGCGGAGCAGGCGCACCATTGAGGAAGAATGCTTTCTTAACGCTTCAACGCCTAGGCATTCGAGCTCCTCAAGTTCCTCCTTGTTTTCCTGCACGCGCATGCTTAAGACCGGTAGAGCGTATAGCCTTCGCTCGGTAGCCGAGCAAGCTTCGCTTTTATGTCTTTTTCCGCCTTTGCCTTGGGAAACGTCCAATTTGACTCCGGCAGAGGAACCGCCATACCGCATAACATCCTTCATTTTTTAATCCCCCTTTAAGAACATTTGTTCGTGTTTTGTTACAAGAATACAGTAAAGACATATGTTAGTCAATACGTTATTGTATATCTGTACCATAAATGGTACAGATAAATTGAAACATGCACAAATCTATCAGGGCTTATCAAACATTGTGAAGAAGATATGTACTTCATTAAAATGTTGTGATAACCACTTGACATAATTTTAATAACAGATATCATAGTATCTTGAACTATATAAGGAGCTTTGCTTATGAAAGAAAAAATTGCGGTGCTTATTGACTCCTGTACGGATGTGCCGGAAGAATATGTTGAGCGTTATCATATGTTTAAAGTACCCATAATCATCCGCTATGCGGACGGGGAATACATAGACGGCGTGGACATCACCAGCGAGGAGGTATGCCTCAGGCTTGAACGCGAGGTTCCAGCGACCTCTCTTCCTTCACCCGAAACCATACAGCATACATTTGAACGTATTAAAAGCGAAGGATACCGCAGGGTTATCGTCGTTACCATTTCAGCGGGCCTGAGCGGTACGCATAATCTAATCCGCCTTATGGCCAGGGATTACAACGGCCTGGAATTTTATATGCTCAACACCAAAAATATCGGAATAGGCAGCGGTCTTTCAGCGATACTTGCCGCGCGGCTTATTGAGCAGGGGCTTGATTTTGAAGAGATAACACGCATATTGGAAGAGTCGGTGACTAAAAATCGCGTTTTCTTTTGCGTATCCACGTTGGAATACCTCCGTAAAGGTGGGCGGATTGGGCTTGTCGCCGCGGTTGTAGGCAGCGTTTTAAATCTCAAGCCGATTATATCCTGCAATGAGGAGGGGGTTTACCACTCCGTCGCGAAGACCCGCGGCCGCCGGCAATCGCTTGAAAGGGCCGTGGAGCTGGCGTCGGATTTCGCGCGCGGCGCTGCTAAATACAATCTCGCCATTGCCCACGTCAGGGCTGATGAGGAAGCGGGGCGCGTTAGGGAAATGATGCTTTCTCTTCGCCCGAACGCGGAACTTATACTCGATGGCGGTATCAGCCCCGCGCTTACGGTACATACCGGCCCCGGCCTGGTCGGGATAGGCGTTCAGCTTTTATAATGTGCGAACGCGCCTGAGAACCCATGCGTTCTCAAGCGGGGGCAAAGTGATATATATGTACAAAAAGGGCGCGGTAACTCCGCGCCCTAATCGCATATTGAGTATTTAGCCGTTACTTTTTCGCTTTAAAAACGCGGTTAAAAAGCGCAATGGCCGCATAGATGACCAAAATGACGGCGAAAATGCCGATCATCCCCTTGAGCATTATCATCAGAGAAACTTGAACCGTATCCATCAACAAACCCTCCTTAACCGAGTATGCCCTCTACCAGGGAAATGATCATACCGCCCGCGATTACCGAGGCGATTTGGCCGCTGACGTTCGCGCCCGCCGCATGCATAAGCAAAAAGTTGTTCGGATCCTCGGCGCGGCCCATCTTGTGGACAACGCGGGACGACATCGGGAAGGCCGATATTCCGGCCGCGCCCACCATGGGGTTGATTTTTTTCTTGGTAAACAAGTTCATCAGTTTAGCGAACAGCACTCCGCCCACCGTATCGAATATGAACGCGAACAGGCCCAGCCCGATGATAAACAGCGTATCAATTTGAACGAACAGCTCAGCCTGCATTTTAAACGCGACGGAAAGGCCGAGAAAGAGCGTAATCAAATTCGCGAGCACTTTCTGAGCCGTTTCCGACAAGGAATTGAGAACGCCGCATTCGCGTATAAGGTTGCCAAACATCAAAAAGCCGATAAGCTCAGCGGATTTTGGCGCGATGGCTCCGGCGATGATGGTGACAAAAATAGGGAATATGATTCTGGTAACGCGCGAAACCTCGGCCGCCCGGTAATCCATTCGGATCCGGCGCTCCTTTTTGGTTGTGATGGCCTTGATAACGGGCGGTTGGATAATGGGCACCAGCGCCATATACGAATACGCCGCCACCATAATCGGCCCTTGATAATTGGAGTTGAAGTAGTTTGCAACATATATGGAAGTCGGGCCGTCCGCTGCCCCGATAATGGATATAGAAGCGGCGTCCTTAAGATCAAAATTAAGAGCGGAGGCCAGCACGAGCGTGATGAAAATGCCGAACTGCGCCGCCGCGCCGAATAACAGCATTTTCGGGTTGGACAGCAGCGGGCCGAAATCGATCATGGCCCCGATGCCGATAAACAAAAGCAGCGGGAACAGCTCGCTTGCGATACCGGCATTAAAAAGCGTTTCAATCGCCTCGGTATTGACAAACGGCAGATTGACTAGAATCGCGCCGAACCCCATCGGCAGGAGAAGCGCGGGCTCCATATCAAACTTAATAGCGAGGAAGACAAGCGTTGCGCCAATGAGCACCATCAGCCCTTCCTGCCATGTGAACTGCGTGACGTTTGAAAAAACGTCAAGCAACTCGGTAAAAAACTCCACAGTCCTAACCTCCTCTTTACGTTATCATGCCACAAAAAAAGACTTTTCCACCGCTAAAAAGCGGTAAAAGTCTCACTTGTTTCAGATATGCAGCGGGCATAAGCCGTATTGACGCCGCATATCGTGCCGCTAAGCACAGTTACTCCCTTTTACGCAAATCAGTATATCGGATTTTGTTAAAAATGTAAACACCATCCTTATATTTAATAAACTAGCAATTAATTGGGTATCTGTGCGGGCTACCTCGTCATATCCCGGAATATAAGTCGCGTTGACGATGGTTGCGCACATCCTCAGCTTTCATTATAATAAGCTTATGTATTAATAATTGGAAGGGGCGTTGGTAGATGACGAAAATCCCCTATATCTTTATCGGCTCATCTCGCCACGCAAAAAAGTATGTCGAGCTTATTGCGGGCTGTTTGGGGAGCGACGTCATATGCTCCCCATGGTGGCATGAGGACAACTTTCCCCTCGGGGAATCCGCTTTGGAAGCGCTGTGCAAAAAAACCGTGCTGTACGACTTTGCCATATTTGTGGCTACTGCCGACGATCTGCTCTTATCCGAGGATGCCTCGCATAGGGCGATGCGCGATAACGTGCTTTTCGAGCACGGGCTGTTCACGGGCGCATTGGGCAGGAGGCGGACATTCCTTTTCGCGCCGGGCGGAATCAAAATACCGACCGATCTTGCGGGGATCACCATTATCTACTATAATCCTTTGGATTACAAAGCCAGCGTTTCCGACGGCTGCGGCAAAATCCTCAACCATATTCAGCGCGAAATGAGTATTGCCCGCTTTTCCCTTCTGCCGTCCGCTTCAGTTGCGGTGAATTATTACCAGAATTTTTTACTTCCCGTATGCTGCTCTCTGCATATGGCCTCCCTACCCATCATCATAGGCGAAGTACAACGCAATATCAAAGGGTTCGTATTTAACGCGATAGTACCCGAAATTCTGGAACGCGATTATAAAAACTTCGCCGAGCTTGAGCGCCGAAAGCGCGGCTGGCGGGAAGTTCAGGTTTTCGGCCCGCTTCATCGCCGCTACTGCGTTTCCGGAAGCTATGATCGCGGGCATTTGAGCCTGTATGACGTGCCGACCGGCCTGAGCGCCTCGTTTGAGGCGGTGCGGTTGTTTCTGGGCTCGGATCATATCGGCGCGGCGGAGGATTTTATGCTTTGCATGCGGCGCGAACTCGAGTGCTTCAAGGCGACGCTCAATATTTTGATACAGGAAAACCCCAATACAAGGCGTAACGCCCGGATTCTCGCGGATCCCGACAGCGGCTCTGAGCCTATCGGCGCGGTAAAATAGCGCCGTCAAAATAGGCCGGGTTCATCCGGCGTTTTGATTCCCGATCCTAATTAAAAACGCTTTCGCGCGTCATTTCAGAAAAATCGGGCTGTCGGGTGCATCTTCTTGCTCACGACGCCGGCGTTTATACATACCGCCAATTGCGCCGTTTATGCGTACGCCGTGATTCCCTGGCTGGTCAGGCGCAGGATCATTTCCGCCATCTCCACCGGCTTTTTATTCAGCCCGTTTTTGAGCCAGTTTTGGATCAGGCCGATACTCCCTTTCACCGCAAAAAGATAAATATATTCCGCCGTCTCCGGATCGATTTTATTGCTGGCGGTCCATTCACCCACAAGCTGCTCTTTTGCGATACCCAGAAGGTTTTTTTGAAACCCGGCGTCGCCCTGCTCGCTTAAAAGCATCGCGCAAAACGCGCCGTTTTCAGCGACGTAAATCAGTATCCGCTCTATCATCTGCATCGCTTCGCTTTGAGCGGTGTTAAAATGATAGCTTCCGAGCTTTTCATTCACCTCGGCTATGATGTCGTTTTCAATCTGCGTCAGCAGATCATACTGATCGGTATAATAGGTGTAAAAGGTGGAGCGGTTAACATCAGCGTTGTCGCAGATTTCCTTAACGGTGATTTTCGTTATCGGGCGTTGAAGCATCAATTCCATCAAGCTGTTCTTTATCAACGCTTTTGTGTATTTCGTTCGCCTGTTCTCCCTTGTTTTTTCCATCATTCGGCCCTCCCATTTCGCTTCACAAAAAGTTCAAATATTAAAATGTCGCAATTCCGACAATAACACAATGGCGTGTTGGAAACACCTCAATCCACATCATACTGTCTGCTGCAATTCCGTCATGGTGTCATTATAATATGAAATAATAAGAGTAGCAAGTAAAACTGGAGGGCGCTGAATAATGGACAGGATAACCGGGGCGATAATCCGGCATAGAAAATGGATAGTAGCGCTGTTTTTAGCTGCCGCGGCCGTTGGCGCCGCGCTCCAGCTTCTCGTCGGCGTTAATTACAGCATGACGGATTATCTCCCGAAGGATGCGCAATCGACCAAAGCGCTTGCCATTATGGAGGCTGAGTTTCCTGAAGCCATTCCAAACGCGCGCGTCATGGCAGATGCGGATACGCTGCCCCAGGCGTTGAAGTATAAGGAGCTTTTAAAAGAGACGGAAGGGGTAGAAAGCGTTATGTGGCTCGACGACGCGGCGGATATTGCCAAACCCCTTGAAACGCTCGATTCGAGCATTGTGGAGGCGTATTACAGGGATGGAAAGGCCCTGTTCTCCGTCGCCATATCGGGCGGCATGGAGGTTGAGGCGGTGGACGCCATCTATGAGGTTATCGGAGAGGGCGGCGCTGTCAGCGGCGAGGCCGTCAATACCGCTACGTCGCAGAAGCTGGCGAAGTCGGAATCACTCAACGCCATGCTGGTGCTGATACCCCTGATAATCCTAATACTTCTTTTATCAACCGGCTCATGGGCCGAGCCATTGTTTTTTATGCTCGCGATCGGCGTCTCCGTGCTGATTAGCCTTGGTACAAATATCTTTCTCGGTGAAATTTCCTTTGTAACGCAATCCATAAGTCCGATACTTCAGCTGGCCGTGTCGCTCGATTATGCTATTTTCCTGCTTCACAGCTTCTCGCAGTTCAGAGAGCGCGGCGAGGACGTTCCCGAGGCGATGCGGCTCGCCATGAAAAAATCATTCCCCGCGGTATGCGCATCGGCAGCGACCACCATGTTCGGGTTTGTCGCCCTCATATTTATGGATTTCGGCATCGGCTCTGATCTGGGCCTGAACCTTGTTAAGGGCATTGTATTGAGCTTCATCTCCGTCATGGTTTTCCTCCCCGCGCTCACGGTCTGTCTGTACCGCTGGATAGATAAAACAGGCCATAAAAAGCTTATGCCCGAATTCAAGCGTTTGGGCGGCATTGTAAACAAGCTGAGGATTCCATGCCTGATACTGGTGATCGCGCTTGCCGTTCCGTGCTATCTGGCCAAGGAGGAAAATGAGTTTACATACGGTATGGGCGAGTTTTCCCCCGGCAGCAGAAGCGGGGACGACGTGGCCGCCATAAATGAAACGTTCGGCAAATCCACGGCTATTGTGCTTCTCGTACCAAGGGGCGCTCCCGCCAAGGAGTTGGCGTTGAGCGAGGAAATAGAAAAGCTCGGGCTTATAAACAGCGTCACCTCTTACGCCAATACGGTGGGTACGGCTATCCCTCCCGAATATTTGGATGCGGCCATAGCAAGCCAATTCTACGGTAAAAACTTTGGCAGGATAATCGCGTACGCGGATACGGACGAGGAGGGGGACGAAGCGTTTGAAACCGTCGAGCAGGTACAGGCTGCGGCGCGCAAGTATTATGGCGGCGAGGTTTATTCCCTGGGGCAGAGCGTAAACCTTTATGATATTAAGAATACGGTAACTTCAGATAATACGCGGGTGAACGCCATAGCCATCGCGGCCATCGCCGCCGTGCTTCTGCTGGCGTTCAAATCCGTATCCTTCCCCATATTGCTGCTGGCCGTTATTGAAACGGCCATATGGATTAACCTAGCCGTGCCTTATTTTACGGGTTCAGCAATATGTTTTGTTGGTTTTCTGGTCATCAATACGGTGCAGCTGGGCGCAACCGTGGACTACGCGATTCTTTTTACGGATAATTACCGGGAGTTCCGAACGGCGGCCCCTCCCAAAAAAGCGGTTGAGCGCGCGATGCGCGCGAGCTTTTCATCCATCCTGATCTCAGCCTCTATCCTGTCGGCTGCGGGCTTTTGCCTGTACTTCACCTCATCCAATACCATCGTATCGCAGCTAGGCCTGCTTTTGGGCCGCGGCACGCTGCTTTCCATGCTCATGGTGGTATTCTTCCTGCCGGCCGTTTTGACCCTGTTCGACAGGGTGATTGCTAAAACTACGCTTAATGCGAATTTTTATAAGGAGGAACAAAAATGAATTGCAGACGCTTAATTATTCCGTTGGCCGCGTTTATCGCCGTATGCGCTCTCGGCCTTTTCATACTCGGTCCAGCCAAAGGCGCCGGAAGCGAGGCCGGGAGCGCGGGCGAGGCCTCCCCGGCAGTTGAAGACGGAGCCCTTGCCGCGAAGGAGGAGGTCGTATACGCCACGCTTTCCCCGGAAGGGAAGCTCAAGGGGGTTTATATCGTCAATATGCTCGACGTATCCGCGCCCGGAAAAATCGTGGACTATGGCCAATACGCTTCCGCCTCGATCCTTACTGGCCTGTCGGATATTTCGCTTAACGGGAACCGCGCCCTGATTGATGCGCCCGCCGGCAAGCTGTATTATCAGGGGAATATGAACGAAGCCGACTTGCCCTGGCTTATTGACGTTTCCTATTATCTCAACGGCCAACGCGTGCCGCCGGATGAACTGGCGGGCGGCAGCGGCGAGCTGGCCTTGAATATTACGATTAAACACAACGAGCGGGCGGATCCCCAGTATTATCAAAACTATCTGCTTCAAGTATCCCTAACGCTCGATGCGGATAAATGCGGCAACATAGCCGCAAAGGACGGAGCCGTATCAAGCGCGGGCGCGTTGCGTATGGTAACGTTCACCGTCATGCCGGAGCACGACGCCGATTTAACCGTTACTGCCGACGTAACGGATTTTTCTATGGCGGGTATTGACTTTGCCGCGGTGCCGTACGGCGGTATGGGGATTGAAATGCCGGATACGACCGAGTTAACGGATCCGCTCGTAGAGCTTACCGGGGCGATTGAACTAATTAACGGCGGCGCGCTCTCGCTTAAGGATGGGATATCGGCAGCGGCCGGCGGGGCGCAGGGCCTGCAAAAAGGCTCCGCGCAGTATCAGGCCGGGCTAAACAGCCTGAATGAAAGCGCTTCGGGCCTTCTCTCGGCGTCCGAAAAAATCAATGACGCGCTCGGCGCCTTCAGTGAAAACTTAAGCGCCGGGGATTTTGATTTAAGCGGACTTGTACGGCTTCCCCATGCGCTTAACCAGTTCGCGCAGGCTATGCGGGAGGCCTCTGACGGCCTTAAACGGCTTGCGGACGCCCATGCGTCTATCCTTGCCGGCCTGGACTCGGCAATGGACAAAATACCGGCGCATATGATAACACAAGAGGAGATCGACGCGCTCTATGAGAGCGTACCGGAAAGAGAAACGCTTGATAAGCTCGTGGAAACCTATCGCGCATCTATTACAGCCAAAAACGCCTATGCTTCCATAAAAGAACAGTTTGCCGCCGTAAACGCAGGCATTGAAGAGCTTTCGGCGCAAACCAGCATGATGGCTTTGTCCCTTGAAACGGCCGCGCAGGAGCTGTCCGCAGGTTTGGAGCAAATCGATCCATCCGCATTGAATGAATTGGCGTACGCGCTTAAAACGCTTCATGAAAAATACGCGCTCTTTCATGGCGGGCTGGCTGAATTCACCGGAGGCGTATCCGAGCTTCTCGGCGCGTATAAGGAGATTAATTCCGGTATCGGCAGCCTTTCGGGCGGTACGGACAGCCTTAATCAAGGAGCGGGAGAACTGTTTGAAGGTACGGATAAACTATACGATAATACCAGGGACATGCCCGGAAAAATCGAGGAGGAAATCGATAAGCTCATGCCGGATTACGGCGGAGAGGGCTTTAAGCCTATCTCCTTCGCGTCTCCTGAAAACGGCTTTATCGACGCGGTGCAGTTTGTAATAAAAACCGAACCGGTTGAACGCGAAAACATCGAAACGGGAAAGCAGGAGCAGCCTGATGGTCCCATCAGCTTCTGGCAAAGGCTGTTGGCGCTGTTCGGCTTATAACCCGGCTTTCCTTGTTTGGCTTGGCGGGGCGCAATAAGAAGTCTTAGATTTTCATATTCATATTGCTCCCCGCCCGTACGCCGCCTTAAAGAAGATGCGCTCCTTTAAAGCCGTTTCTTAGATTTCGTCTTTTGCGCTTTTCTGCTTGCAATTACTAGGTTTGGCGTATCACGGGTTTTAAAGAGCGCGGGATCAAGATTATAAAAGCAAGGCCAACCGCCGGGCTGCAGGATAATATTCACATTCTTTTCACATGCTGCTATATTATGGGCCGCGATATACATGATATAATATTTTATTAACACATTATGGAGGGTTGGGGCTTGAATGCTTATGGCACGGTGCGCGCGGCCATTATCAACCTATTCCGGGAGGCGATTTCCGTTGAGATTCCGCCCGATGCACTTTGCTTCAGGTGCAAATACGCGGAAATCTCAACAGCCATTGCCTTAAATAGGCGGGAGGATGCGGAGGCTTGGGCCGGGGCGCTTTCAGCTCACCTTATTGATAGTCCCTCGGTCGCTTACGGAGAGCCTTTGATCGATACTATCTTGTGTACCGGCGGGCATTTGTGCTTTGTGCTGACAAAACGGTTTTATAACGCGGCCGTTAAGCGCGTTATCGCATCCTATCCCTTCCCTCCATTGATACCTAATCCGTCCGGGACGGCGCAATATGCGTGCGACAGAATGCTTATGCTTGCGCGAAAGGGCGGCTCCGGTTGCCCGGATAATCCGCTGGCGCGGCGCGCCCTCTGGCTTGCGTTTGGCATCCCCGAGGCCGCTGTCTGCCCGCGGCGGCTCCGCTCACGCCTTAATGAGGCCGCAGAGGCTCTTTTGGCCTTTCCCCGTTCGGTAGATCCTAAGATGCGCCCTCATTTGGCGAATGAAAGCGGCGAGGCGGCGGACTGCGCGGCGAGGCTTCTGTGGCTGGGCTTAAATAACCCCGCCGCTCAAGCGCGCTAATTGACATGCAGAGCCCGCTTCCATAACCAGCGGGTAAATTCTATCTTACATTGAATTAGGAGGAGTAAGTATATGGATATTAGGTGGTATGGCCATTCATGTTTTAAAATCACCAATAACCGCGGCGAAGCCGTGTTGTTTGATCCGTGTGATCCCGATACGGGCTACAATCTCAGCGGAATTAAGGCGGATATCGTGTTATGCAGCCACCAGCATCATGATCATAATTATGTTTCAGCGGTAACCGGTTCCCCTATCGTGGTTACCGAACCGGGTGAGTATCAAATAAACGGCGTTTCTATTCGCGGCCGCCGGTTTTACCACGACAACAAGAAAGGAGCGCTGCGCGGGGCGAATACTGTCTTCTCAGTATGGATGGAAGGTATGCATGTCCTTCATCTGGGGGATTTGGGCCACATACCTTCGGAAAGCGAGTTTAAAGAAATTGGCAGCGTCGATATTTTGTTCCTCCCCGTGGGCGGCGTGTATACCATAAACGCCCCCGAAGCCGCTGAAGTGGCGGGCCGAATCCACCCCCGGGTTATCATACCGATGCATTATCAAACGCCTCAGCTAAGGTTCCGGCTGGACGATTTAGCCCCATTCCTTCGATATATGGGAAGGAGCCGCATTCACAGATTAAACCAGAGCGAGGCGGCCATATCCTCCGAAAGCCTTGGGAATAGAAGAATTCTGGTTTTTTCAGTATGATGAATAAACTGCACCGTAATTTCTAGGTACGCGTATATAAAAGCGGATTTCCGTTTATCCGCGGAGTTTCGTTTATCTTAGGTTTATGTATATTTGCGTTCAGCCGGCGTTTGATGCGCCTCGCCGGTAATGGCGCTTACGGTAACGGACAAACGCGTACGGGGTAACTGCCTGCCTCTTTTGTTGCGTCGTTTCTATAGGGCGTTTCCACTCAACAAAGATCTGGGCCGCCTTTTTATAGCGGCCCATTCTTTTTATCACAACCCTGTTTCATTCAACGGAGCCATAAGAGAGTGTGCATTTTTCGCTTAAAGGATTGTACTAAAGCGGAGAAACGGCGTTTCAATGCCGCGTGGCATAGCGGATAAAAAGCTTAAGCCCTTGTCAGGCGGTATACAATGGTTATCTGGCCTGAACATTAACCTCGCCGTTTCCCTTTAGCGTTAGAACATATTAAAAACAATCATGTTTCTATACGACGTCCTAATTTCGATTCTGCAAAACTGTTCCGCCATAGTTTTGAATTACCCCCTTTGTTTGCCCCAATCATTGCGCCGTGGTTTAAGCCTTCTTTTTTTGCCGTTTCCCCGGCAAGATTACCGTTATACGAAGCAATAACGTATTTAACGCGTTAATAATGGGGATAAAACCGCTAAGTTATCCACACCTTCCACAGGGTTATCCACCATATCGGCATTTACGGCCTTTTTGGATGTGAATATGTTGTGAACGGCGTATTGAACGCGCACTTGTTAAAGCAGCCGTGCTGAGAGTTTCAAGACCCATATCTAAATAGCGTTTTGCTGAAGCTGCTGGTCATTTTTGTCACGTGAATCCTCCATAATCAGCTTGTCCGCTACAAGCGCGATAAATTCGCCGTTCGTAGGTTTATCATTCTTGCCATAGATATTAAACCCGAAAAGCTGGTTGATATTCTCTATCTTTCCGCGAGTCCAGGCAACCTCGATCGCATGCCGAATGGCCCGCTCCACCTTAGATGCGGATGTGGAAAAACGCTTGGCTATGCCCGGATACAGCTCTTTGGTTATGCGGTTGATAATTTCCGGTTCAAAATAAACCATACGAACAGCTTCCCTCAAATAATGATAGCCTTTGATATGCGCAGGTATACCAATTATCAGAAATACGGAGGTTATTTTCTCATCCAGCGATTTCGGCTGGTTTCCAGCGTTAAATACCTGTGAGCGCGCCGCGTAAGAGTTTTCCATCAGATCCAGCATGCGGCGGAAAATGGTTTCCGGCTCTACCGGCTTCACCATAAAGTACTTCGCGCCCATAGCGCATGACTGGCGCACCATTTCCTCCGTGCGCATAGCGCTTACAACAATTACGGCGGGGCTGCTCTTGACGGTTTTGGCATTGATATGCTCTAGCAGCGCGAAGCCGTCGACGACCGGCATGATGAGCTCTGTGATTAGCACATCGTAATCCTCGTTACGCAGCTTCTCCAGCGCGGATTGCCCGTCGCTTACGCAGTCTACGCGATGTATTTGCTGTTGAGCCGTGAAATAGTCCTTGATTTGCGTATGAAACTGGACGTTGCTGTCTGAGATCAGTATTTTATACTTCATATATTCCTCCTACAAGTAATAAAAAATGAGTTGTTACGAATCCGTTTACAGTTAACTAAATAAAAAACCGTTCCAGCGATTAAGCGAAACATCGATCAAGCCATTCATCACCACCTCCCTTTTTCCGTAATTAATTCAAGTTCTTTCGTTGAATCAGAGGTATTTATAAGTTTAACTCTACTAAATTGTAACATTGCAATCTACGCAGTGGAAGGGATTGAAAAAGAAGTGTTTTGTCATAATTTCAACTTCAAAGTATTTTTATTGTCATAATATATCGCGGTGGAGAAAATTAGCTTGTTTTTAAGGTAAAACAAGCGTTATCGCGTCATCCGCGAAGCGGCGCCAATGCCGTCCGAAGCCGCCCGTCCATGCAATTACTCCCAAGCGCATTACGGCTAGTATTTATTGCTTGAAACAATGTAAGGAATGTGTTGCATCATAAAAAACAAGAATGATATAATGACCGGGGCAAACTAAAGAAAAATAAGCGGCAGGAGCGGTTGGCGGATATGGGTTTGTTTTGGAAAAATTCCCGGCTTAAAAAGCAGCAGGATATGACCGTTAAGCGGGCTATCGGCTTGGAGGGGTTCATATGTATCCTTGTTTTGTTTGCGGTGTTCGGCGCCCTCGGGGGCGTAATGGGCTTGGCAAATATGGTCAACACCCTTCTCAATACGGCCTATTCACTTTTAATGAATACGGTATTTTACATCATGGCCATAGCAGTTGTTGCGGGCGCAATCGCCGGGCTGCTTACGGAATTCGGCGTTATCGCCATACTGAACCGGTTATTCAGCCCGTTAATGAAACCGCTTTACGGGCTGCCCGGCGCCGCTGTGCTGAGTATATTCACGACCTATTTATCCGACAACCCGGCCGTTTTAACCTTATGCGACGATAAGAATTTTAAAGGCTATTTTTCGCCAGCGCAGTTACCGGTTCTTAACAACATCGGCACGGCGTTCGGCATGGGCCTTGTCATAACGGTATTCATGCTCGGGCTGGCCCCCGCCGGCGGCGGAAGCTTTGGCGCGGCCGTTCTGGTAGGCAATTTGGGCGCAATAGCGGGCAGCATCGTTTCCGCACGGCTGATGCTTTGGAAAAGCAAAAAAACGCTTGGCAACTCCCCCGCCAAACCGGAGGGCGAGCGAACGTTTGATATTCTGCATTATCGGGTAGTGCGTGAGGGCAGCGTTATGCAGCGCTTGCTCAGCGCAATGATGGACGGCGGAGCTTCTGGCGTAAAAACCGGCCTATCAATTATACCCGGGGTGCTGGTTGTGTGCACCATTGTGATGATACTCACAAACGGCGCGCCTGAAAGCGGCGTATATACCGGCGCAGCGGGCGAAGGCGTTGGCTTTTTGCCCATCGTCGCGGATAAGATAAGCTTTTTGCTCACGCCGCTGTTCGGCTTCTCCTCGCCTCAGGCGCTGTCCGTGCCCATAACCGCGCTTGGATCCGCCGGCGCAGCGATTGGCCTTGTTCCGGATCTGGTATCCGGCGGCATAGTCCAGGCGGGCGATATCGCTGTGTTCACCGCGATGTGCATGTGCTGGAGCGGGTATCTTTCAACCCACGTCGCGATGATGGATGCGCTGGGGTGCAGGAAGCTTACTGGCAGCGCAATCCTGTTCCATACCCTTGGCGGGCTTGTCGCCGGCGTTTCCGCCCATTGGTTATATAAGCTCATCTCCCTTATACTCTAAACGAGCAGCAGCTTATCGGGGTAAACGTCACCCGCGTTCAAACCGCTTAAAAACAACGCGCCCCCCGGAGCGCGCGGTTGTGCGATGCTGTACATTTGCCGCAAACCTGATACGCTCTTTTGGGCGGCCAGGGCAATTAAGCCCCTGGTTCTCTTGTGTTCACGCATGCTCGATACCGGCCGGGGGATTCTTATAAAGCCTTTCCTAATACCGCGGTGGCGTTGACCGTTCAAACATGCGCATGAAAGCGCCAGATTAAGACCGAACCACTGTTAATGACCGACGGCGCGCTCGCTCTTTTGCCCCCTCGGCCGTCGTAAAACAGATATCAGCCGCACGGCATGTTTACCGGCTTAGAACCCCACGGGAGCCGGTGCTTGTTTACATCCGGCTCATCAAAAGGAAAGCGCGTCGTTTATAAACCGAGGAAATAACGCGGTTAGGATAATTCCCTATTGTGTCGGCTTATTCCATTAATAAAACGGCATAGCGTTAAGCTATGCCGATACCCCTCTTTGGAAGCCTAGCCAGGGTAAACCGGAGCCCAAAGACTTTCGATGCACGGGCCGTTGTATGCGCCAAAGGCGCAAGCGCCCCAATGTAACCCATAATAAGTGGCATGATTACTCTTTGGCAGTAAACTACGCCAGTATCCAAAAACCCTTTTAACCGCCGCTTAATTTTCCGGCGTAATCGTTACAATATCTTTCCATACCCATTCGCGTGCCGTATACTCGCCGGAGGTTCCTTCATACTGAGCAACACACCTTTCAACAGTAAGGATCGTGCCATCAAAGATATAAATCTCGCCGATATCCTCCCTGTCGCCTTTTGCCCATTCCTTGTCGATACCAGCATTTTTGCCAAAAACGGAGTCCGTGTCGACGTCGTACAGCCTTGTGTCCGCTTCTATCCCGCCCGACTCAGTATCGTTTTTACTGATTGTATAGACAAACTCAGTTAGCTTATCCCCGTCCATTTTCACATATGCGCGCTCGGTTCTGCTTTGCAACGCGTAGGCTCCGCCGCCAAGCGCGATATACTCAAAATAGTCCGAAGTCTCGGTCGTGCCGTTCTCAGTTTGCCGCGCAACATATCGCATGGAGTCCGTGGCGGGATCCCATTTGCAGTCCATACGCATATCCGCCGCGCCGTCCTCGTCGTCCTTAACGGTGAAGGTAAGCGTATAGTCGTTCGCCGCGTTTTTTACAAGCTTGATGTTCTCCGCGCCGAAGAAGGACAGCGCCAGCTCAATACCCGCCATGTTCTCAGTTTGCGTGCAATTTTCGTTAAAAGTCGCTGTAAACGCCCTGTCGATGCTGAAAAAAGGTGCTAAAGAACCGCCGATATAATCACCGTTGAGGATATTATAATCCTCATCCTCCAACTCCCGCTTTTCATTGTAAGGCGTAATGATAGCTTCGAGCTTTTCTGTGAGCTTATCTATGATCTTTTTTGATCGCGTATACGCGCCGGCATAGCTTTGCTCCCCTTTTTCATTATTAGCCGGCGGTTGCGTGTCGCCATCCCCCTGTCCAGGCGTATTTTGTCCGCCCTGCTTTCCAGGAAACGCGGGATCGCCGCACGCGGCCAGCGTTAAAATGATCATGACAGCCAATATAGCCGCCGTCACTTTTCTAAACATATTCGCTGCTTCCTCCTCATACCTTTTACGGCACACTTACATGCTTATTTATTAGTTCTCCATATTTTTATTATATCATATTTGCCATCCCCACGCATAAAAAAGTCCCGCTCGCACATCCACGCTATTGTTTGTGATTTAGCTTCAGTGCATTTTTAAGCCGCAAGTATTCCCGGCTTGCGTGGAACTCAACCGCAGCTTAACAGATAAAAACACCAGCGGTTACACTCCGGTGGCTTCCGCTATCGCCCTGGCCAGATAAGGTACGGAATTAAGCGCTTCCTCCAGCGTATTGGCGTTATGGCCCAATTCTACCAGCAGGCTTAGGCCCATATGCTGGTTATACCTGCCGATTTTTAACTGCGTCGGGCGGGTAAGCCCTGAACGGATATTCTCGAGCCGGCTTAATACGGCTTGTGCAAAAGCATAGTTCTTCTCCCAAACGGGAAGCTGGTCATATTCGCCCTCATAAGAGCCTATTCCGGCGCCGACCACAAAAAATATTCTGGCGCAGCGCTTGCCGTCTATCACCGCCACATCGTCCCGCTGAGTTTTGATGTTGCCGGCATTACGATGTAAATCGACATAGACGTCAACGCCCTCATAGCGTCTCATCACCTCAAGAGATCTTCGATATGCGGTGTTTAAATCCGGTTCTTCAACGTTGGCCTCGTCATGGTATACTATGAATCCCACCGCCCTGAGCGCCTCAGCAAGAGCGCGGCCGACCCTGGCCATGTTATTTTCAGCGTCAAGCGTACGCCATTTTTCCGTCTGCTCATATTCGGACGAATCTTCAGGGTAATACGCCTCCGTCACGTGCGTATGATAGATAAGCGCCGTGGGCTTTGCGCTTAACCGCTCTGTGAACGGCTCAATAGCTTCTTTCTTCCATTGGGCCAGCTCAATATTACCCCGCCCGTCAATCTCGGCGAATGGGCTGAGAGTGGGCGCAGGCTGCGAATAAAGCGGCTCGGCGTTAAGCGTCGGCTCAGGGCCGCTTTTTCCGCAAGCGCATACCATCCCGGTTAATAAAAGCAGAGTAAAATAATAGAAGGTTTTTTTCACATTGCGCTCCTCCGCTGTTATACTATTGTTTAGATAGGGCTCCGCTTTTTAGCTGGTTGCTTTTGAACGCGTTAAAAAATCGCGGCCGCTCCCGGCTCAAGCTCGCTTACGCGCTTTAAGTATGCGCTCATTCTCGCGTCGTCCTCCTCGGGATAGGCGTAGCCAAAGTGAGCGGCCAGGGGCCGCGCAAGCGTTCTGAACAGAGCGCACGCGGTAAAAACCGCTTTCCAGGCGCTTCGCGCCGTGCCGTAACAATAGGTTTCGGCATACGCCTCATAATGTTCCGCGCTCATCAGCCGTTAAAGTATTTTCCGAGCTTACCGACGGAAACCGCGTAGTTATACTTCAGCCCGATATGCCACGAAACCAAATCGTTCAATTCCGCGCGGACATATGCTTCAAACATTCCTATCGCGTACGGCATTTCATCCCGCCAAATCCCCTTCGCTACGTTTTGCATGCACCACCAGAAATTGTTGCAGCAGGAGTCGTATTCCTTCTCGTCGGGAGGGCGTACATGGTATCCGCTGTCGCTCGCGGGCGGAAACGGTTTGAATAAGCCTTCCTTATCCAGCAGCAATATACTCTCGCTGTCCTCCTCCAGAATCTCCATGCGATCCGCGGGGATAAGCTGAAGATCGATTCGGTTTCCGTCGTCAAGAAGCGCGAGATAGGTAAATCTGCCGTCGCCTATTGGATCGCGCATGGTTTCAGGCGTTTGCAGCATAATCCTTCCGCCGAAGGCGTTTATCAGCTCATCGCCGTTTACAAGCGACGGCAGATCCCGAACAATATAAACGATGTCGTAATCCTGAAACATATCTTGCGGCGCGTTGGGATTGGCCCGCGATCCGTTCATCACCACCGCGCGTATCCGGCTGTCGTCACACGCTGTCCGCAGGATTAAATCCATCATCTGCCGGTAATTTCTCATCGCAATTCCCCCCTCTGTTTTGAGCCTTGCTCAATAATAACATAATCGGGCGGATTACGCTGTAAACTCATCAAACTCCATTTATCACAGCTTTATCCGGCCGGTTCTATAAATTTTATCATCCAGAGCTTCTTTAAATCTATAAACACGCCGCAGATTAAGCGCCGTCTCGTTACATCCATCAAATCGTTTCATTATCTAACAGGCGGATAAAAAACGTTCCGTTCGCAAAAAATCGTATCTCGACCTTGCATGATGCGGCGCAACAACTTACAATATAAGTTGAATAGAAGGCTTGTTAACAGCTGGCGCTTCATAATCACGGAGGTAAACACAATGTCGATTCTAAAACGCTTTGCGGATATCATGTCCTCAAATATCAACGCCCTTTTGGATAAGATGGAGGATCCCGCAAAAATGATAGACCAAACCATGCGTGAATTGCAGGACAGTTTGGGAGAGGTTAAGTCGGAGACCGCCGGCGTCATGGCCGACGAGCAGCGCGCCAGGCGGCAGTTGGACGCCCTTAACGCGGATGTGGAGAAAATGCGCGCGTATGCCGAAAAAGCCGTGTTAGCCGGCAATGACGAGGACGCTAAGCTTTTTTTAGGAAAGAAGTCCGATCTGGAAAGCCGGCGGCAGGGCCTTCAGGCGGCATACGACGCGGCTGCGGAAAACTCGGAGAAGATGCGGCTTATGCACGATAAGCTCGTAGAGCAGATAAGGGATTTGGAAGGCCGCCGGGAAACGATTAAAGCTAAGCTCGCAGTGGCCAAGACGCAGGAGCGCATCAATAAAATAGGTTCCAGCGCCGGCGCTGCGGCGGATTCCATCGGCGCGTTTGAGCGCTTAGAGGAAAAAGCCAACCGCAAGCTGGACGAGGCGAACGCCATGGCGCGGCTCAATACAGACGCGGCCGCGCAAAAGCTGGACGATGTCATGGCAAAGTACGACAGCGCTCCGGCATGCGATGTTGATGATGAACTGGCCGCCCTTAAAGCCAAGCTCGGAAAATAGTTTTTTCCCCGGCCAGCGGCCGGCGGTATGCCGGAAACGCCGTTGCCGCTGCGTTGTTTGGGGTTAACCTTGAGGCGCCCCGGCGCGAACCAGCGGCCATATTACCCTTTTGCACAAACGGCGCTTTGAGCAGCCGCCTCCGAATTAATCATCCAGCGGCGGCGAAATCAGCGAAAACGCTTGAATATTGGGAATAGCGGTTTAACCAAGGGGCGGGGCTTGATTAAAGGAGCATACGACGGTTTGCATAAACATGGATTTATTCCTGGCGGTTTTCCGCGAGCTTCACCGCTTAAGCGGCTCTGTCGGGTTGCATCGCACAGGCTTGTTTTTGGTTTTGGAGTTTCGCCGGCGCTGCCATGAGTGAAACGCAAGCTCACATTTATTTAATTAGCGTTCAGCTTTTGGATTCTTCAATCAAGTAATCCTCAGCCCGGAATAAGCGCGAAACACTATCTGATGGGGGCGGATTGGGTAAATGGAACAATATTCAGGGGAGAAAAGGGTTTTCATCTGTAAGGGATGCGGCGGCGAAGCGTCGTTTGATATTGAGTCGCAGGCTTTTTGCTGCCCCAACTGCGGGCGAGAAGAAGCGCTCGATACCGACAGCGAAGTTAAGGAATATGATTTTCGCGGGGATATTCCCAAGCCCGACGAACAGTGGAGCGATGCAACGCATGTGGTTGTATGTGACTCGTGCGGGGCGCAAATGGTGGTTGAAGCGGCGCATACGACGGCGAACTGTACCTATTGCGGCTCCTCCCACGTGCTGGAAACGCGCCAGATGGCGGGGGTACGGCCGGAGGCGCTGGTGCCGTTCCAGATAGACGAGCACGCCGCCCGCAATGCCGTTAGAAAATGGCTCGGCAAAAAGCTTTTCGCCCCCCGCGCGCTCAAGAATCTGTATCAGCGGGACAGGTTGACCGCAGTATACGCGCCTTATTGGACGTTTGACGCGGACGCGGCCGCCACTTACACAGCGCAGGGCGGGCGCGTTTACTATGTTACAGTGGGTTCGGGGGAAAACAGGCGGCAGGTACGGCGCGTGCGATGGACCCCTGTGAGGGGAAGCTTAAGCCGTTTTTTTGACGACATACTGGTTAGCGCCCGAAAAGAGCGGGATCCGCTCGCCCCGCCGCCGCAGGGTTTCGCCACAAAAGCGTGCGTCCCGTTCTCATTAGCGTACCTTTCCGGCTTTCATGCGGAAAAGTATACCATAAGCGCTCAGGAAGCTTTTCCCGAGGCTAAAAACGCGATGGAAAGCGTACTGCGCGATATGGCGCGGCGGGAGGTGCTGAGCAGGTACGATCAAATCAGCGGATTGAATCTCAACGCAAAACTGTTCAACGTGAAATTCAAGCATATACTGCTCCCGTTATGGATGTCCGGTTTTATGTACGGAGGTAAAAGCTACCGCGTGGTTATCAACGGGCAAACGGGCGCGGTCAAGGGGACCTATCCCAAGAGCCGCGTGCGCGTCGGAGTCGCCGTGGCGTTATGCATCGCGCTTGCCGCTGTGCTAATATGGTACGTACTGAGCGAGGGCGACGCCCCCGCCGCGCTTTATTGGTAAGATGTGCAGGGAGGATAATAGTAATGGGTATATTCTCAAACCAAATGGCAAATGTGGTGGAATGGCAGGAGTTCCGCGACGATGTGATATTCTGGAAGTGGGCGAACAGCGTTCTTAAGAAGAACAGCAGGCTGGTTATCCGCCCGGGCCAGGACGCGATATTCCTTTATAACGGGCGGATCGAGGGAATTTTTACAGACGAGGGCAATTATGAGATTTCGAGCCAGATTATCCCCTTCCTCAGTTCATTGAAAAACTATCAATTCGGCTTTAAAAACAAACTGCGCGCGGAAGTCTTATTCGTTAACACCAAGGAGTTTAATGTAAAATGGGGTACGAAAAACAGCATCAATATTCCCGCGCCCGGGCTTCCCGGGGGTTTGCCCATACGCGCGTTCGGCACGTTTCAGATGCGCGTTAGCGATTATGTCAACCTGATTGACCGCGTGGCCGGAATTAAACGGCAGTTCGATGTAGACGATGTTAAGGAGCGCGTCGTGTCCATGCTGGATCAGCTTTTGATGCGCTGGGTTGTGAAAGAGGGCAAGGATATGTTCAACCTTCAGGCCAACGCCGCTCAAATTGCCGCGGGCGTTCGGCAGGATCTCGATATGGAGATGGTTAAGCTGGGCCTATCCATCACGGGCTTTACCATTTCAAGCGTAAACTACCCGGAGGAGATACAGAAAAATATAGAGCGCACGGCGGGGTACTCCATGGTCGGCGATATCAACCGTTACCAATCGGTAGGCATGACGGACGCCATGATAGACGGCGGTGGAGGTGAGCCGAACGCTATGTCCGGCGTTATTGGAATGGCGGCTGCGCTTAAAATGAGCGATAAGATGTTTAACCAGCAAGGCGCTTCCGGCGAAGCCGCGCGCACATGCCCAAAATGCGGCGGTATTTTGACTGGGCAGGGCAAATTCTGCCCGTTATGCGGAGCCGATACTTTAAACCAGCAAGCACGGACTTCAGATCACAAACCGGCGTTTTGCCCCTGGTGCGGGGCAAAAATGGAGGCCGGCCATAAATTCTGCGCATCATGCGGAAAGCAAATCTAAAAGGGGAGGACACCATGCAGAAGGAAAACAGACTCAAACGCTATTCTCTTGCGGTTGTGTGCCTGGTTCTGGTGGCGTGCACGTTGTTTTTAGCAGCTTGCGGCGCTCCCAGCTCGGCGCAGGATCCGGATGAAATCGCCACGCCGCCCGCTACTGAGGCGCCCGCTACGCCCACGCCTGAGCCAACTTCCGTGCCAAGCCCTACGCCCACGCCGATAATGGAGGGCGTAATGATTAAAACCGCGGATATGACCAAGGAGGCGAAAACGGGTTCGGAAACGGTACCGGGCGTCCGCAGCATCGCCTCCAAAGAAAAGGTGCTCGTCATTGAGATGGCGGCGGGAGGAATAAACTTCCATCTTGTGCGCTACTGCCAGATAGAAGGCTATGTTCCCGCGGACGCCGTGGAGATAGTAGGCGCCGCCTCACAGGAACTTATCGACGGCGCGCCGCCCAAATATAAGGATACCGCCGAATATGAGCTCGACGGACTTACGATGAAGCGCGTATTTCTGCGCCAGTTTCCATACCATACCTCCCCTCGCGTAGAGGGCTGCGTAGAGGTATCCGCATATACGCGCGTAGCGGTTACGGGAGTAAGCGGGGATTATTATAAGATTAAACATAAGAATTATACGGGCTACGCGCCTAAAAAAGATATTGTACAGTACGATCCCTCCCTCATTCCAACCCCCAAGCCCACGCCGAAACCGAAAACCATAAAGGATAAGTATGAGGACGCGCATAGGATAAACGAGCATGTTATGGGCTGGATAAAGCTGAGCGGGACAAACATTGACTACCCCATACTATACGATCCCTCCGGCAAGTATTATTATAACAACCATGATATGTACGGTAAAAAAACGACCAGGGGGTCCATTTACCTGTACGCTCAGCCCACGTCAAAAATTATCTCCGTAACCGGGCATAATTCCAGGCAATCCAAAACCATGTTCCATCAGCTGCATACGCTGCAAAACAAATATAAAAAGGATCCTGCCAGGAGCCGTACCTTCAACATTTATTTCAATACCATGAACCGTACCTCTTGGGAGCTGTTCGCGTTTTATGAAACCAAAGCAAACGAGCCGTCCTCAACGCGCCGCTACAACTCAATGAGCTTCAATCTCAAGGGTGAAGCGCTCCAAAAATGGATAGACTATCAGCTAAAGCGTTCCGAGGCCGATCTCGGAGTTAAGGACGTTACCCCCGATAACCGGTTTGTCGTTCTTGTTACCTGCGGGGACAACCATGACTCGGACGACGCAGAATCCCGCCTGTATATGTTCCTGCGCGGTAAATAATTGGGCCATTTATCAATATATAACACACGCGCTTTACCGGAACGGCAAAATGCCTTTCCGGTTTTTCTTATGGGTCAAAACACAGCTAATCTTAATCAGCCGCCAAAAGACATTTTTTAAAAGGCGGTCCAGACTTCAAAGCGCGTTTAGAGAAACCGCCGGCTATCCTACAATACGACGTGCTAGGATTAAAGGTATGGTTACAGCATAAACACGTATTTTATATCTGGTGTTAGGCGGTATAAACGCGCTGACTCTTTTTTCCGGTTAATGAATCATCCGGGCCGAGTACAATGTTAGAATAGAATTAAGCTTTTGCCGCTTATAATAAGCTATATTAATATGGGGGATAATAGGAATTTATGGCGACGCAAATGGAACAGATGCTCTCAGGAGAACTTTACAACGCCCAAGATGAAACTCTTTTGACCCTATACAACAGCGCTAAAAAGCTTCTTGGCCGGATTAACGCGTCAAGCGAAGCGGAGCCGGGGTATCGAACAGAGCTTTTCAGGGAGCTTTTTAAAAAAACCGGCCCTGCTTTATGGATAGAGCCGCCGTTTTATTGCGATTACGGCTGCAACATTACCGTGGGCGACCGTTTCTACGCGAATTATGACTGCATCATAATCGACGTTTGCGACGTCGTAATTGGCGAAAACGTCTTTTTTGGCCCGCGCGTGAGCGTTTTTACAGCTTCTCATCCAATCGACGCGCAAGTCCGCAATATGGGGCTTGAGTTCGGCAAAAGGGTATCCATCGGCAATAACGTCTGGGTTGGGGGGAACACGGTAATCAATCCCGGCGTAACAATTTGCGACGGCTCGGTCGTCGGATCGGGATCGGTTGTAACCCGGGATATCCCCCCGGGCGTCGTCGCAGCGGGAAACCCCTGCAGGGTGTTGCGCGCCATTACAAATGAAGACGCGCGGTATTGGGCGGACCGGGAGCGGGAATACCGCAAAAACCGCGGGAGATGAAAGATAAGCAAAATCCAACGATCGCGGATAGGATTAACGCCCTTCGTGCCGATTTTTTATAGTAGTACACAATACAGTATACCGATTTACCGCACGGGGAAGATATGCGGAATCTTGATACGTCGCACCTTGCCACGCTCAATCCCGCGTGAAATGAAAAGTTTGTCGGGAACGCGCTTTTCTTAGCCCTCCGCTCTAAGGCATGGTAAAACACCCCCCCCAGCTGGTTATAGGGCTTACCGCTCGCGGCGCCGAAGAAAACGCCAAAGGCTGTAAGCCTACGCCAAAACCGGCTCTATCCTAGCCGCAGCGCCCGGGACTGCAAATCCCATTCGGCGGCTGCGGCGGCGGACGGATTATCCGGCAAAATAATACTCCCACCATAGCTCGGCCGAGGCAAGCGCGCCGTCCCAGATATTCACTTTAAAGTACAACGGTTCGTCCTGATACGTTTTGCCGCAGTTCTTGGCCAAAAACTCAAGGGTGGTTGTGTAATCGCCGTCCTCGTCAATATCGCTGTTTAGCGTAAAAATATCCGGCATGATGATAACCGTACGATTGTCAGTGCGCACCATGATGCTTTCGTCCGGCTTTTGAGTGATCTCAAGCCAATCGTTCCCGTAAGGCTCTCCGTTTTCATCCAGCTCGTCCGCGGCGTGCCATAGCGTATCAACATAGCTTAACGAAACCGTATCCTGCCCAACCTCGTTTATCACCGCTAGTTCCATGTAAGTTTCTGTAGCGAACTCCACCTGAAACGGGAACTGCGCGCCTTTAACGGCGGGCGTTTTGCATTCAAGCGCGTACAGGCCCAAAAGCTGATTATCGGCCGCGTTGATAAGCGCTACGCGGGCTTTATACAAGCCATCCTCAACCTCAATATAATCCATCAGGCTAATTTCCATATCGCCCGCATCGGAAACAGGTACATGGTATGTGTCCGAAGCCTCGTCGTACGTGACGGGCGATTCGCTGTCGGGCTTGGCGCTCAACTCAACGCCCAAAAAGCATGCGGAGGCAAACGCCCGCATCCTGCTGCCCGAAACGACCGCCTCGCTGCCCGTCATCTCAACGCCTTCCCCCGGGCCAATATGGCTCGAACAGAGGTAAAAAAGGGTGCTCCAGACAAAACCCATATCAGCCGCATCGTAATGGGCTCCATCCTCCATGGCGCTGATAATGCTGAAAAATACCGGGTACATTTTTTCCAGCTTTGCTTCCGCTTCGTCCGTTTGTTCTGGGGTGGGCGCCGCGGTGGGATTCCCCGTCCCTTCGGGCTCGCCGGTAATCGGGCCGCAACCGGAGAAGAGGGCGCACATAATCAGGATAACGGCGGCCAGCGCGGCCGGCAATCGGGCATTTCGCGTCATTTTGTTAACCTCCACACTAATCTATTTATTTGACGGTATACTCTGCGTTAAGGTTGCAGCGCTCTCACCGCGCTTAGTTAATTAGGTTTTGTTCCGTTTCCGCGTCAAACAGGTTAACAAATCCGGCGTGAAAAGTAAAGGAAATCTCCCTGCCGATTACCTCCTTTGCCTGGAATCCGCCGGAGAATTCCAGCGCCGGCGCGCGTATTATGGTTTCGTCCCCGCCCGCGCTCACATGAAGGTGTACCTCGCTGCCCATCATCTCCGCAACCTCTATCCGGGCGGTGATGGAGCCGTTTTCATCCGCTTGCGTTATTAGTATATGCTCGGGCCGGACTCCCATAATCACCGGGCCGGGGCGCAGTCGGCCCCGCTTTTCCATAAGCGCGGGAATATCGCTTATAGAAAAACGCGCTCCGTGCGTTCGCGCGAAATATTCCCCTCTTTCCTCAACAAGCTCAGCATTAAAAAAATTCATTCGCGGCGTGCCGATAAAGCCTGCTACAAACAAATTCGCCGGGCTTGTGTAAACTTCGAACGGCGTGCCTATCTGCTGTATTCGCCCGTCCTTCATGATAACAATGCGATCCCCGAGCGTCATTGCCTCCGTCTGATCATGAGTTACGTAAATGAACGTGGTGTCTATGCGCTCGCGCAGCTTAATTATCTGCGCGCGCATTTGGTTCCTGAGCTTTGCGTCCAGGTTTGATAATGGCTCGTCCATCAAAAAAACCTGCGGCTCGCGTACGATGGCGCGGCCAATCGCCACGCGCTGGCGCTGGCCGCCCGACAGGGCTTTGGGCTTGCGTTCAAGCAGCTCAGAAATATCCAGTATACGCGCAGCCTCGGTAACGCGGCGGTTTATCTCTTTCCTGTCAAGCTTTCTCAGCTTGAGGGCGAACGCCATGTTTTCATAAACCGTCATGTGCGGATAAAGCGCGTAGTTTTGGAACACCATGGCGATGTCCCTGTCCTTAGGCGCGACATCGTTAACAGTGCGCCCTCCTATTTTCAATTCCCCGTCCGTTATGTCCTCAAGGCCGGCGACCATACGCAGAGTGGTGGATTTTCCGCAGCCGGAAGGGCCAACCAGCACGATAAATTCCTTATCCGCTATTTCAAGGTTAAAATTCTGCACCGCGACCACTTTTTTGTCGTATACTTTTTTGATGTTTTTGAGCGTTACATCTGCCATAATTACCGGCTTTGCGGGTATTTGCGCGTCTCAGCACGCCTGCTCTTCCCGCGCCTAACGCGGGCGGTTTCCCTATCAGCATTTTACCCCTCGGGCGGAACACGCCCTTTGCGGCGTACTCCAAGCCGCCGCACCGCAAGCCGTAGCGGAAAAAACCTCCTTGCCTAACGCCGGGGCGGTTATGGGTTGTTGGAGTTCCCGCCCCTCGTTCATCTCATGTTGAATCGGAAACGGGCCCATAAGAAAACCCGCATATAAAAAGTATCCTCCATTTTACGTTTTTTAATCCGATTGTACATCGGCTCAAAACTGTTCAAATGGCCGGCTATAATATAGATGTTTCGCATACCCCCATAAGTTCCCGCCGCTTGTGTCAAACCCCGTAAATTTCCCGGGCTGAGTAAATGCGTGTTTTATGGGTTCATTAGCGATAAGGCGCGCACAAGCGCCGTATACGCATGTACGAATATATATTCCATTCCTTAACAGTCATGTATACAGGTATTTTTCTTGCAGGCTTATTGAAAAAAGACGGATCATAAGCTAATATGTAAGCGCAGCGGCAAAACCGCGTTTTATCCGAGCGTCAACGCGCGCCTAAACGCGCTGAGCGGCTGTATCTTCAAATAATTGGATGTTTAAAGGAGTCAAGGAAATGATTGAGCTGACAAACCACGGCGTATATCTGGTGAACGGCATACCTCAAGCCCACCCTGATAACGCGCCGGCGCCCGGCGAGGCAAGGGAAAACACCATCGCCTATTCTATCCTGCGCGCGCACAACGTATCCGGAGACGCACAAAAGCTGAAAATCCGGTTCGACGCGCTCATGTCGCACGACATCACCTACGTAGGCATCGTCCAAACGGCCCGGGCCAGCGGCCTCAAGGAGTTCCCCCTTCCGTACGCCATGACCAACTGCCACAACAGCCTTTGCGCCGTGGGCGGCACCATCAATGAGGACGATCATGTGTTCGGCCTCTCCGCCGCTAAGAAATACGGCGGAATCTACGTGCCCGCCAATCAGAGCGTTATCCACTCCTACGCCCGCGAAGCCATGAGCTCCTGCGGGGGGATGATACTCGGCTCCGACAGCCATACCCGTTACGGAGCGCTGGGCACAATGGGCGTAGGCGAGGGCGGCCCCGAGCTTGTAAAGCAGCTCCTGAACAACACATACGATATTAACGCGCCGGAGGTTGTGCTGGTTTATCTGGAGGGCAAGCCCAAAAAGGGCGTCGGCCCGCACGACGTTGCCATCGCGCTTGTTAAAGCAACATTCTCAAACGGCTTTGTAAAGAACAAGGTGCTCGAGTTCACCGGCCCCGGCGTAGCAGAACTGCCCGTGGAGTTCCGCAACGGAATTGACGTGATGACGACGGAAACCACCTGTTTGTCGTCGATATGGCAGACCGATGATGCGGTTCGGGAATTCTACCGCGTACACGGCAGGGAGGATAAGTACCAAGCGCTCAAGCCAGGCGATATGGCGTATTACGACGGAATGATCCGTATCGATCTGTCCAAGGTGGAATCCATGATAGCGCTGCCCTTCCATCCCAGCAACGCTTATACCATTCATGAATTTCTAGAAAACGCGGATGAAATCCTTGCGGGCGTTGAGGCTGAAGCCAGGAAGAAATTTGGCCCCAAGGTGAACCTGAACCTCCGTGAAAAAATATTTGACGGGCGCGTAATGGCCGATCAGGGCGTTATAGCGGGATGCGCGGGGGGATTATACGATAACATCCAGGAGGCCGCCGCCATACTCAACGGCGAATCCATCGGAAACGATACGTTCAGCCTTTCCGTTTACCCCACTTCGGTTCCCGTGAGCCTGCGCCTTACGGAAACCGGTGCGACTCAGCATCTGCTCAAGGCCGGGGCCATCATTAAGCCCAGCTTCTGCGGGCCGTGCTTCGGGGCCGGGGACGTGCCGAGCAACAACGGCTTTTCCCTGCGTCACACCACGCGCAACTTCCCGAACAGGGAAGGGAGCAAGCCGGGCGAGGGCCAAATCAGCGCCGTCGCGCTCATGGATGCGCGTTCTATCGCCGCCACAGCCAAGAACGGCGGATTCATCACCGCCGCTACGGATGTTGAATATGAAATACCCACGGAGCCGTACAAGTTCGACGCTTCCGTATATGAAAAGCGCGTTTATAACGGATGGGGCAAACCGGATCCCAGCGTAGAACTGCATTTCGGCCCCAATATCACCGATTGGCCCCAGATGCAGCCCATGCCGGAAAACCTTTTGCTGAAGCTGTGCGCCGTTATACGCGATCCGGTCACCACCACGGATGAGCTCATCCCCTCGGGTGAAACGTCCTCTTACCGCTCCAACCCCCTGCGGCTGGCGGAGTTCACGCTCTCGCGCCGCGCACCCGAATATGTATCAAAGAGCAAGGCCGTTAAGGAAATGGAGAACGAGAGGCTCTCGGGCGGCGCTCCTGAACAGGCCGTCGAGGCGCTAAGGGCCGCAGGTGTGCGAGAATCCGCTATCAGGGATACGGGAATCGGCTCCTGCGTGTTCGCCAACAAGCCAGGAGACGGATCCGCTCGCGAACAGGCCGCGTCCTGCCAGAAGGTACTGGGCGGCTACGCTAATATCTGTTATGAGTACGCGACCAAGCGTTACCGCAGCAACTGCATCAACTGGGGTATCGTACCCTTCACCCTCGCGCCGGGCGCGGAGTTCCCCTATGAGGAGGGTGATTTCGTGTTCGTTCCCGGCGTTAAAAGCGCCATTAAGGAAGGGCGCGAGGAGATACCGGCCGTGGCCGTGAGCGCATCGGGCAAGACCGCGCCCGTCACGCTGTACGTTAAGGGGCTTACGCCGGACGAGAAAACCATCTTGCTTGAAGGCTGTTTAATTAACTATTATGCGGCCGCCATGAAATAGCGCGAGTCACCGCGGACGGGATTTTAGATGATAAGCTTAGCGCACCCGCCGATTGCTCGGCGGGTGCGCCGGCCGGTCAAAAAACCCGGGCTAGGGTCGGAGCCGTAACCCCCATAGAGTTTCAATCGAACCTGACGATATGTGCGTCAGATTCGGAATGCCCTGTGCAGCAAGGGTTTCTTTGCTCGGGGCGCTGACCGCGCCAATGTAAAAGCGCTCCGTGTTAACTCGAAAAACTTGGCGCAGCCACTTTTTTAGATACACTGGCGCGCGCGGTAGAACTTGCGTACAAACCGGAATGAGTTTCGCGCGCACACTCCGTCCCCATAGCTTGGGAGTTTTGCCCCATCCATAGTAGAACGTGGATTCGCAGGTTCTTCCCTTCTTTGTGCACGCAATCTTCTTTAGCAATAGTTTGCGCTCCCGCCGGTTACCCGGCGGGAGCGTGCGTTTTAGATGGTTTAGGGAGGCGAATGCAACGAGCTTATAAAAGATTGAAAATTTCAGTCTCCTACTCGTTTATCCAGATACCTATAATGGCGCAAGATGCTCCTAGCGACGCTTATACCGTTGGCCGAAGCCTGCTGAAGCCCCCGCGTGACGGACGCGCCGTCGCCAATCGCGCGAAGGCCCTTGACGCTGGTTTGAAAATCCCTGTCTACAACCACCTTGTTGGAATAGAACTTCACCTCAACGCCGTAAAGGAGCGTCTCGTCGCTGGCTATTCCGGGCGTGACCTTATCGAGCGCCCAGACCATCTCCTCGATATCCACCATGATGCGGTGCGGGAATACCAGCGATAAATCGCCAGGAACCGCGTCCTTAAGCGTAGGCAGCAGGTTATTGCGGCAAAGGCGCTCCTCTGTCGTGCGCCGGCCGCGGCGGTAATCGCCGAACGTCTGAACCATGATTTTTCCGTCGCAGAGCATATTGCTCAGCTCAGCTATTTTCTTGCCGTAATCAATCGGCGTACTGAAAGGCCTCGTAAAGTTCTTAGATACCAAAATCGCGAAGTTGGTGTTATCCGTTTTAAACTCGCTGGATTTATAGGCATGCCCGTTAACCACCGCCAGCCCGCCCTCGTAATATTCCGTAGCTACTTCCCCGCTCGGGTTCGTGCAGAAGGTGCGCACCTTATCGTCAAACGTAGGCGTATGGTATACCAGCTTCGCCTCGTAAAGTGCTTTATTGAGCGCATCCATAATCTCGTTGCGAACCTCCACCCTTACGCCGATATCCACGGTGCCAACCTTAGTGGCTACCCTATGCCGCCTGCATACGCCCTCAAACCACTGGGCCCCTTCCCTGCCGACGGCGGCTACGATCTCGCCGCCGCGATACGCGCGCCCTCCCGCGCGGACGCCCACGGCGCGTTCATTCTCAATGAGAATATCATCCACCATCGTGTTAAAAAGTATCTCAACGCCCTTATCCAATAGATGCGTCTGAAGCGCGCAATAGATTTTGTACCCTTCTTCCGTGCCCAAATGGCGTATTGGGCAGTTGATAAGCTTCAGGTTCGCGTTTATGGCCTTGCGGCGTATACGGGCTATCTCATCCGCTTTATCCAGGCCGTATACGCGCTTATCCGCGCCAAATGCCAAATATACCTCGTCGGATTCCCGCATCAGCGCAAAAGCTTCGTCATATCCGAGTATATCGGGCAGCGCGCCGCCCACGTCCGGCGAAAGGGAAAGCTTCCCGTCAGAAAACGCGCCCGCGCCCGCAAATCCCGTCGTAATCGCGCATGGCTTGCAGCCGACACATTTTCCGGCCGTCCTCTTTGGGCATTGACGTTTTTCAATTGAGCGCCCTTTCTCTATGATAAGGATACGGCATTCAGGCTGCTTGTTCATCAGCTCAAAAGCGCAGAATATACCGGACGGCCCGGCCCCGATAATGATTACATCATATTTTTCACTCATAAATTCCCCTCTGCTTCATCGCTTCCGTCTTATTTAATTCTATTATATTTTACGGTTTTTAGCCGTTATAGTAAAGAGTGTCCTAGGCGCGGCTTTCAGCTCTCCGTTCATATGCTTGACTATCGTGGTAAATCCGTTTTAAAAGCTTCGGGCGGCGGGCTTTAAGCGCGGGCAGTCAGAAAGCTTCGTATTATAACCATCTATTTCCAAGGATTGTTTAACTGCGTTTCTATCGCGCTTCCAGCCAGGGTATTTACATTTTTACATATTCACGATAATATTATTGATGGTTCCCGCCGTATTTTTAAGTGCGGTGGTCATTTTGGAAAACCCTTGTAAGTCGGGCCGTATTCCCTGGGGCTTTACTCGCAATCTGCGGCTTGGCCTCTCGGCTGCCTTTGAAATAGGGGCTATCATTGTGGCGCTGGGCCTCAAAACGGCGCATGCGCCCTTAAATCCGCTAAATTATGGCGCCGCCGCTTTTCCGGCGGCCTCATAATGCGGCGCGGGAGCGCCGCAGTTCAATATATACCGTTTGGAGGATACTTATGGCAACCTGTGCAATCGTGGGCGTCAACTGGGGCGATGAAGGGAAAGGGCGCATGGTCGATTTAATCGCCCAGGGCTACGACGTGGTGGCGCGCTACCAGGGGGGCAGCAACGCCGGGCATACGGTCATTAATGAGCGTGGAAAATTCGCGTTAAACCTCATACCCTCGGGCATATTCAGGCCCAATGTCGTAAACGTGCTGGGCAACGGCACTGTTATCTGTCTAGAGCACCTGTGCGGCGAGATGGACATGCTCACGCGCGCGGGCGTTACCATAACCCCGGATAATTTTAAGATAAGCGAAAGGGCCATCATTGTTTTCCCCTTTCATAAAGCGCAGGATTCGCTTGAGGAGCAGCGCCTGGCCGACGCCAAATACGGCTCAACCAAGCGCGGAATCGCCCCGGTTTACAGCGATAAATACCTGAAGAAGGGCATAATGATGGGCGAGCTAATCCATAGCGCATCCCTCCGAGAGCGCTTAAAGGGCATATTGGAATGGAAGAATCTGACCATATCCGGCGTATACGGCGCCGAGCCGTTCACGCTTGAGGATATGCTGGAATGGTCCTCGAAATTCGGCTCCAGGCTTATCCCATTCATATGCGATACCGGCGCGTATTTGCGCGATGCGGCCAGTCGTGATCTTGATATTTTGTTTGAAGCGCAGCTCGGCGCTTTAAGGGATATTGATTTTGGCATCTATCCATACACGTCCTCCTCCTCGCCGCTTGCCGCTTACGCGCCGATAGGCGCGGGCGTGCCGGATATGGTTGTGGATGATGTGATTGGCGTCGTCAAGGCATATTCTACATGTGTCGGAGAAGGCCCCTTCGTTGCCGAATGGTTTGGCCCGGAAGCTGAAGCGCTGCGCGAGGCCGGCGGCGAATACGGCGCGGCGACGGGCAGGCCGCGCCGGGTCGGCCCCTTCGACGTGGTCGCGACCCGCTACGGCGCGCGCGCGCAGGGCGCGAAGCAAATTGCGCTCACAAAGCTTGACGTGCTTTCCTATATGGATAACATCCCGGTATGCACAGCTTATGAAATCGACGGCGTTCGGACGGAGGAGTTCCCATTTACCGCGCTTTTATCAAAAGCGCGGCCCGTTATCGAGTATCTGCCCGGGTGGGGCTGCGATATAAGCCGGATACGACGCTTTGCGGATTTGCCCGCTGCAGCGAGGGACTATGTGCTGTATATTGAGCAAAAGCTTGGCCGCCCAATCACATATATTTCCGTAGGGGCGGGCCGTGACGAGATTATTGAAAGGGAGAGGGCGTAGGATATGGAACATGCGAAATATGAAAGCCCGCTATCGTCCCGTTACGCCTCGCCCTACATGCTTAAGCTGTTTTCAGCGGATACGCGTTACCATACCTGGCGTAAGCTTTGGGTTGCGCTGGCCGAGGCCGAGCATGAGCTTGGCCTTCCGGTAACGGCGGAACAGGTTGAGGAACTGCGCCTCCACGCTCATGACGATATCGATTATGAAACCGTAGCCGCAAAAGAAAAGGAAATCCGCCATGACGTGATGGCGCATATTTACGCCTACGGCCTCTCCTGCCCGAAGGCGGCGGGCGTCATCCATTTGGGCGCGACGAGCTGCTTCGTTACGGACAATGCGGATCTCATACTATACCGTGACGGGCTTTTGTATCTGCGCAGGCAGCTCCTGAGCGTGATGAAGGCGTTAAGCGGTTTTGCCGCCCGCTATAAGGCGCTTCCGACGCTGGGCTATACGCACTTCCAGCCCGCCCAGCTTGTAACAGTTGGCAAGCGCGCCTGTTTGTGGCTTGAGGATTTGGCGCTCGATCTTGAGGAAATGGATTTTACGCTAAAAAGCTTTAGGCTGCTTGGCAGCAGGGGGACCACCGGCACGGAGGCAAGCTTTTTAAGCTTGTTCGACGGCGATGGAAGCAAGGTGGACGCGCTCAACGCGCGAATCTCCCAAAGTTTTGGTTTTCAAAGCATATTCCCCGTATCGGGTCAAACCTACCCACGCAAGTTTGACAGCCGCATATTAAACTTGCTCTCGTCTATCGCGCAGAGCGCATACCGGTTCGCGAACGATTTGCGCCTTCTTCAGCACCTCAGGCAGGTTGAGGAACCATTTGAAAAAAACCAGGTCGGCTCGTCCGCCATGGCTTATAAGCGCAACCCCATGCGCTGCGAGCGTATCTGTTCGCTTGCGCGTTATGTGATGGCCGATGCGGCAAACGCGCCGATGACAGCCTCCGTCCAGTGGTTTGAACGCACGCTGGATGATTCGGCAAACCGCCGCATATCCATGCCTGAGGGCTTTTTGGCGATAGACGCGGTATTGCGCCTGATGCGCAACGTCGCATCCGGCCTCGTGGTAAACGAAAAAATCGTGGACAGGGCGGTTCGCGAATACCTGCCATTTATCGCTACGGAAAACCTGCTGATGAGCGCCGTTAAGAAGGGCGCGGGCAGGCAGGCCATGCACGAGCTGATACGTGCGCATTCCATGGCGGCCACCGCGAGAATGAAGGAAGGGGAGCCGTGCGATCTTCTGAGCCGGCTGGCCGCGGATGAACGGTTCCCGCTGTCGGCGGATGAAATCACGGCCGTGCTGGAACCGTCAGCCTTTATCGGCCGGTGCCCGGAGCAGGTGGATAAGTTCCTATCCGTTCTGCCTTCGTTTGACGATGTGGATGACGTTGAATGTGAATTAAGCGTTTAGCTAGATTCCCTTTATCCTCGTCGGGCAGGTCTATTCAGGTAAGGTAAATTATCTGCAATTTTAGATTTCACGGGTCGTTCAATGACCGGCGGCTTTGTTTGGCTGATAAGGTTAACCAAGACGGGCGGAGGGCATACCGCGTGAAAGCCTTCCGCCCATACGCAGTTTCGCAAATTGGTTATCATTGGCATATTAACCATTATGGCTTTGCAGATTTTATATAGGAGATAAATTATTTTACGGCAAGGCTTGACATCCATTAACTCGTATGCTAATATAGTCTTTGCCGTTGAAAAACGGACGTCGCGGGGTGGAGCAGTCTGGTAGCTCATCGGGCTCATAACCCGAAGGTCGTTGGTTCAAATCCTTCCCCCGCAACCAAAGGAATGCGCGAATCTGAGATTCGCGCATTCAAACATGGCGGCGTAGCTCAGTTGGCTAGAGCATTCGGTTCATACCCGGAGTGTCGTAGGTTCGAGTCCCACCGCCGCTACCAAATCAAATTCCATCTATTGATAAAGTGACATTTATCCGTAGGTGGTTTTTGCTTTACCCAAAAGTTCAGTAATGCTGCGGTTTTACATAATTGATCGTTCTGTATTATAGCTTTTCTTGATAGCTTTAAGAGCCGTTTTGCGAAGAATACTTGACCGCAACCTCGCTTGCTTTCGAGGTTGCGGAGGTTCGCTCCGCATCATTCCCAGCAGATAATCCCACGAAACTCGCCGAAGGTCCGCTTGCGGTGCATTCAATGCGTGTTTCTCGACCCCCGGATTCTAGTAGCAGAAGCGAGGATGAAGGATATAGTGCGAGCATTCGTGGATTATTAAATCAGCATAAAGACCTGGAAGCAGAAAAGCGGGGTTCATCATCCCCTTGATGAACTCCCGCCCTATTATAAAGTGTTTCGGCGCCGCCAAGCTCCGCTGTCGGTCAAAAATGACATAATTGTAAATGCAGCCGTCCGCGTAAATTTACAACCGCTTTGCATACCGCGTTTGACCCTTCATGCAATAATCATCTCAGGTCAGAAATTATTAAAGCCATTTAAAAAATTTACGCCAAATCCGCTAATAAGCGAAGCACACCGTTTTGGGCCGTGAGCGCATCATCTCAATAACGTCCTCCTTCACCTGCCCAGCCTGCCCCAGATGCAGCGTTCGGTGCAGAAACTCAGCGCACATCGCCATGTCGGATTCCACAAAACCCTGGCGGGTTACAACAAGCGTTCCCGGCCGGATATAGGTATGGTTTTCATCGCAGGGGACAGTGCTTGAGAGGATATTCGCGCTCTCCATTAGCTTCACAAAACCGCGCCGGTCGGTCCCCTTCACCTTTGTTGCCACCAAATGCGTTTGCGTATATCCCTGATCCTTAAAGCAGACATCAAAACCGCGCTTCTCCATCTCAACGGCAAGCGCCTGCGCGTTGGCGAGGAGCTGGCGGGCATACTCGTTAGCATGAAGTTTGAGATCCGTAAGCGCCATCGTAAGAGCCGGTATATAGTTGGAATTGAGGCTTGCGACGATACGGGGCATAGTTTCGTGCACGCGGTCGTAAAGCTCCTTATTGTTGCTCAGGATAATCCCCTTGCAGGGACCGTTAAACGTTTTATAAGTTCCGCCTACAATAGCGTCTATCCCCTCGTCCAGCGGGTTAGGCAGATAATCAGAGCAAAGCAGCCCGAACGTATGCGATACGTCGCAGCACACAAACGCGCCCACCTCATCCGCGATAGCGCGGATTTCGCTAAACGGCTCCATGAACAGGTACAGGGCGGAGCCGATGAATATCAGGGATGGGCGCTCTTTGAGCGCGCGCTCACGAAAAGCGTTGAGGTCGACCGTCAGCGTCTCCCGATCATATGGTATCCCAACGATTTTCCTGTCAAGAAAGCCCGCTATGCCCTCGCCGCGCAGGGAGTTGTGCCCAAGCGGATCCATGAAGGCCATCAGCGTATCTTTGGGCTTAGTAAGCGCGCATATCAGCACCATGTTCGCGTTAGCCCCGGACATCGGATTGAGGTCAACATATTTGGCGTGATAAACCTCCTGAAAAAGCTTTATGCATAGCTCCTCAATGTCATCGTAATAAACCGTCCCCGCATGCATGCGCTCATATAAATAGTTGTCCGGGCTGAAGGAGTACATCCAGCCGCGGTGCAGCGCGCCCGCCCGCTCGCCGATGATTCCATGCCCCGCGTCCAAATTCAGCTGCTCGCCGCGCCACTTCTCCAGCTTATCCAGCGATTCATTTATGAACGCATAGATTTCATCTTGTGTCCATTCGTTATTCACGCTCAAGCCTCCAATCATTTATAGATAGATTCTTGATTAAAAGATACTATATTATGAATGATTTTGTCAATAGAGGCGCATTAAACTATCCTTCAAATTTCTATTTTTGTTCAAAACGCATCCTGTTATCCCCTGTTTCTTTTGGTCGAACGCGAATTTTGCATCAAATCCCTTGTTTATATGAACATAACATGATATTATTAATCAATAACAGCCTGCCGGCTCGCAGGCCGGCAGAACCAATGAAATGAATGATTGGGTAGAATTATATGAAAAATAGCGTTGTACTCGTTGAAGAAAGGCGTTCGCGAATTCTTGGAATTTTAAAGAGAGAGAAAACTGCGACTGTTTCGAGAATCAGCCGTGAGCTCAAGGTTTCCGAAATTACAATACGGAGGGATTTGGATATTCTGGCGCAGACCGATCTCGTCGTCCGGTTCCGGGGCGGGGCAAAAATCGCGCCCAGTTCGCGCGATCCTTTTCCACGTTTTACGGATAAGCAGGTCGTCAACATGAGAAAGAAGGATCTGATCGGAAAGCGCGCGGCGGAGCTGATTGCGGATGACGACGTGGTGTTTATGAATTCGGGCACAACGGTATTATCCGTAATCAAGCACATTACCCGCAGCAACGTGCGCATTATCACCAACAACGCCGTGGCCCCCTCCGTTGAGCGTTCTTCCAAAGTGAGCGTTATCCTTACCGGGGGGGAATGCTGCCCCGACACACAGTCCATGTACGGTGATTTTGCCATGGCCAATATCTCCAAGGTCTACGCGACAAAATGCATTCTCGGCGCAAACGGCATTATGGCCGGCGCGGGAATAACCACCTCTATCCATCAGGAAACCACTATTAACGGCATGATGCTCAACCGCTGCTCCGGCAAGCGTATCGTCGTTGCGGATTCATCCAAAATAGGGCGCAGCGTCGATTTTTTGAGCGCTGAAATCGGTTTAATAGACTGCCTTGTAACGGATTCCGACGCAGACCCGGCTCAGGTACAGCGCCTTGAGAGCGTGGGCGTACAGGTTATCCTTGTGGATGCGGGCGAGCTTGGGCAGGATATGCCTTGCGAAGACGCGGCGTTGGCGTAAGCGCGGCGGAACGCATCGATGAGGCCGTAACTTTCGGATTGCTCCCGGCAGAACCGTGTGATTTGCGAGGCGCAGAGAAAAATGACGATGCGCGCCTGGGCCTTTTCGTAGATATATTTGCCACAGGCAAATTTATAAAGCGTCCAAAAAAACAGAATCTCAAAGATACCTGCTCATAAGGCAGGTTTTTCATATTGAGTTAATAGATTATGTATTCAAATGAGGCGAGCGATTAATCAGGAAAAATGGGGTATGGACTTTAAAGCTTCATAATGCAGACCATATCCGTTGACAGACTATATCCCTCTATGCACGCCGGTGACGTTTCGTTAAAATATTTAAACTACAGATTCTATAACCCGCTAACCTAAAAGAAGGTAAATAAAGCTAGTGAAATCGAGGTTTAAGCCTTGGCTTTTTGTCATTGCGCTAATTTTATATTGTCATGGCAGAAAGCGAGGTGGCGTGATGACTCCCAGCATGGGTCGGCCTAAGTCCGAGCGGCCTAAGAATATCAAGCTCCAGATACGCGTTGATAAGCAAACGCTGGATGATTTGGATGACTGCGTAAGAAGGGAAAAATCTAACCGGAGTGAAATCATTCGGAAAGGCATAAAATTGGTAAAGGCCGAACAAAACGAAAAAGAATTGTAGCTGCTACACTTTGTCGAGTACCGCAGCTACTATTCCGCCCCACCCGATGAAAGATGGTAAATTTATAACATGCCTTCATCGGGTAATCAACAAATTACAACGACGGAGGTATTCTATGTTCGACGCGCTTTTGAATATCGAAATGGCCGGATTTAATTTTCGGCAGGTTCAAATGATTACGGATCTCATATTCAGCTGTGATTCGCTCGCCCCAACCCAGAATGCGGCCGAGCAGAAGAAGGCCGTTCTTAGCGGTGCAAAAACCATGCTTGATAGTGCCGTTGAGGAGTTGGATAAAGCAGCAGTCGACGCGTTTATTACGTTTTTTGAGCGGAAGAAGCAATTAAGATCGCTTGCGCCGATGGAATAATGCTACGCATTCACACCGTATGGGGACGTTGCTTATTATTGTATAGCCATTTATATAGCTGCGCAATCCACTTTATGGTATAATCCGTGTAGCACGAACCGTAAGCGAACATAAAAACGCCGGTGGGTTCGCACCGAAATACGCACGATTTACACGCTATATCGTTCCGTTAACAATGCGTAATTACGATATCTGGCGGGATACGCATGCTTAACCACAAGATATAGCGGTCGCCCCCCTCACGGGGGCGTGGATTGAAATATGGGGAAGCTGCCGGTTGACCAATGGCGCTGCACGTCGCCCCCCTCGCGGGGGCGTGGATTGAAATAACCGTGTTCAACAGCTATTGCATAAGCCGCTAATGTCGCCCCCCTCGCGGGGTGGCGGCCTCAGCCTGTCAAAAAAACCTGGGGTTGTGTCGGAGCCGCAACCTCCCATAGGCTTTCAACCGAACCTGACGACATGTGCGTCAGGTTCGGAATGCCTTGCGCAGCAAGGGTTTCTTTGCGCGGGGCGCTGACCGCGCCAATGTGCAAGCGCTCCATGTTAACTCGAAAAACGTGGCGCTGCCACTTTTTCGACACACTGAACCCGCGCTGGTTAGCGCGGGTCTTCGTTCGCATTTAATACCGCTGTTACTTCGTAAGGTTCAATGTTCTGCAAATTAATTAACCGCTTACGGCTGGTGAATAGGCTGCGGCTGCACATGCGGGTTTCCCGTACATAACAAACTAAAAACTGCCTTGCATCTTGAGCATTGGAACCAATGTTTGCTTGCAGCAAAAGACTCTAAGCTGTCATCTGCATGCTTTAACTCCGGTATTGCAGAGCACCCGCGATCCATCCAAGGCCCATAGCCGCAGCAAACGTCGTCAATTCTTTGGGCTGACGCCGTTATTGGGAATATGGCTAATAACAAAAACACCGTAAGCAACGCACTGATAAATTTTTTCATAAATATTCTCCTTTTTTAATTTGGACGCATGAAACCTCATAGATAGTTATTAACGTGCGTCCAATATAGATAGTAAATATACCCGCAATCCTTATTTGGTAACAAATGATAGCATTAATCGAAGTATTAAAATTTAATACAACAATATATGCATGTTTTGTAAACGCATAACTTTTTACGAAGCGATTCAATATTTGCCCTACCAATGCAAATCGTATGCATTGCCAAGTATATTTTAATCCTTTGCGGCAAAAACTCTTGTTGTGGAGGGATACGACATGACAGACATTAAAAAAGAGTTAAAACAAAAAAAGATAATCAATGGAAGCGGTGACAGGCCCATCTCTAAGATATATCCTGTAATCGATACAGATCTCGCCAGGGATAATATAGAAAATGATCTTTCATCCTCTGATTTACAGGACCTGTAGGATTAACCGGGATAAGATCACTGTCGATACAAAAACCGCTTACTAGCCGTCATATGCTTCCAAACACCGGATCAGCCGGTGGGTGTATTTATGCGCGCAAAGCATACAATAACGCAACGCTTTAAGGCGCCGCGCCGTAAAGGATCATCATCAAATGCTCCTATTGAGGTTAGGTTACCTATCAAACTCTTTGTAGTTCACTTGATCAATCATTGATAATCCTGGATTTAGGCGCGGGTATATTTAATCTTACGTATTTTTAGAATGTCTAAATACTACCTCAGCAGCAGAAGTTCCTTAGTTTTTAAATAAAAAAATCTCTAATTGCTTAGAGATTTAGGGGTTATCTGGTCGGGGCGATGTGATTTGAACACACGACCTTTTGGTCCCGAACCAAACGCGCTACCAAGCTGCGCTACGCCCCGATATGGAGCCAATGTGGGGACTCGAACCCCAGACCTGCGCATTACGAATGCGCTGCTCTACCAACTGAGCTACATTGGCATTCCGCATCAACAGTTAGAAATTATAGCACATCCCGTATGCTTTCGCAATATGTTTTTGCGATATATTTCCCTTAAGAATCAAACGAGTAATATTAAAATAAACCTCCTGTTATAAACCATAAACCCAAGTTTCCTTTTCCAAGCGCTCGGCATCATCTTGAGAACTTATGGCTGTTATCCGGTATTGGCCCGGGCGCATGCCAGTCAGCGCGCGGATATAAAGGCGCTTGCCTTCACGAACCTGCAATATAGGCTCTTTTTGCGTGGAACTACTTTTAATTAATGCAACGACATCCGGGTGCGCTTCCACCAAATATCTGCTGTTAACCTCGTCCCTAAAACGTTGTATAAGCTGCTTTTGCATTTTCAGCGCAACCGTCTCCGGCGCTAGGACTCTCCCATCCCCATTACAGCAAGGGCAAACCGTCTGCAGCGACCCGCTTAGACAGCGCCGCGTTTTCTTTCGCGTCATTTCAACAAGACCAAGCTGCGTTATCCCCAATACCGCCGATCGTACCCTATCCTTCTTTAACTCCAGCCGAAGCATTTCAATTACCTTTTCCCTGTTGAGCGCATCATCCATATCGATAAAATCAATGATTATGATACCGCTGACGTCCCTTAGCCTGAGCTGGCGCGCAATCTCCTTTGCGGCGAGGCAGTTTGTGTCCGTTATGGTTGCCTGTAAATTATGACGGCCCACAAACTTTCCTGTGTTTACGTCAATGATAGTCATCGCTTCCGTCGTGTCGATAACGATATAACCTCCGTTTTTAAGCCAAACCTTCCGGGAAAGCGCGCGTTCAATCTGCTCCTCAAGGCCGAGGGAGTGAAACAGATCCGCGCCATTTTCAATTAACGCGATACGATCTCCAAGCGTATGGGATATGCTCTCAGCCATGTTTAATATGCGCTCGTAATAGTCCTGATGATTAATGATAAGTTTATCAATATCCGGCGTAAACAGATCGCGGAGCGTTCTAAAAACAAGCGGTTCCTCAGCATGAATTAGCCTTGGGGCGCTTGCATAGCGGCTTTTATCCCTGATCTTTTTCCATAACTCCGATAAGTACAAAAAATCCGCGCGGATATCCTCCTCCTCCATGCCCTGAGCCGCCGTTCGGACAATAACGCCCCCTTTGTCCGCATTTATCTCCGTAATCAGTTTGCGCAGGCGCGTTCTCTCCCCTTCGTCTTCAATACGCTTTGAAACGCCGATATGCACAACGGTAGGCATGAGCACCATCGTTCTTCCAGGCAGCGAGATGTTGGTTGTAACGCGCGCGCCCTTGGTTCCGTAAGGTTCTTTTAGCACTTGAACTAGAAGTTCCTGACCGGGTCGGATCAAGCCCGCAATATTTTGGTCCGATCGGTTAAAGCCGTCCGCCTCGCAAAATTGAAAATCCGCCCCGCCCCCGGCGATATCGCCCGCGTATAAAAACGCGTTTCGCCCTAAGCCGATATCGATAAAAGCGGCCTGCATGCCCGGAAGCACGTTTTGCACGCGCCCATTATAGATGTTCCCGGCCAGCCTCTCGCAGCCTCTGCGTTCAATGTAAATCTCGCTCAGCTCATGGTCCTCCACCAAGGCTACTCGCGTTTGATAAGGGTTGATATCGACTACAAGCTCCTTATGCATTGTTTCTCTCCCCGTTTAAAGGCCATTGAGGCATGATAACCCCATCGTTGGAATACATCCGTTCACGGTGCGCCATATATTGCAGCTTCTCTCCAATCAACTCCTCAAGGCTGCCCATGAATAAGTCGATACGCATTCCTCCTTGTGCGTCTAAACGCCCGATAATATCCAGCGTCACGTTGCCTCGACGCCTCGAAATTACGGAGGCTCGATACACCATCGGCCGGATATCAACGCTTTTAATCCCGCCCTTAGTCTTTTTTTGAACGATTATCGGGTTTGACAACAGCGCGGGTATAGCCGCCTCAAGCGCGCTGAGAGCGCGCTCGTCCGCCTCCGCAACCACCAAGTATTGAGCCGCTTTTAAAACCGAGGTAAGCGCAGGATAGCCCTCGGGCGCAGCAACGGCTTTTAGCGCCTTCACGCACGGCGGAAGCGAGGCGTTTACACGTTCAATGAATTCGTCGCAGGAAACATGCTCGCTTAACCTTACGTCCAACCATTCCGCGCCACTTGAGAACCCGAGCGACAGCGCCGAAGCAAAAGACATTATAGGGTGAGGGTTAAATCCCTGAGAATATGCCAAAGGTATATCCGCCCTGCGAAACGCCCTTTGAAAAAGGCGCTGCGTGTCAAGATGTGAGATAAAACAGGCTTCATCCCTTTTTTCAAACTTTACAATAATCCGCATAACACGCTCCAAAGCAGCCGTTACATCCGCCGCGGCAGTCTTTCGTTGTTTCCATTTTAAGCGCGCGATCATATTCGCGTGCGAGATAATCCTCCGTCACAATCATATCCAGATGGCTCCAGGGCGTTACGACTCCCGGTTTCGTTCGCCTGTGGGCGTAGTATGAGGGGGAAACGCCCGCCTGCTCAAACGCTTCGCTCCACGCAACGGGCTTAAAATGCTCATCCCATGAATCGAAGCGAGCGCCCTTTTGATGGGCAATCATCAAAACGTCCGCCAGCCTCCGATCTCCCTTTGCAAACACAGCCTCTAATACGCTTATATCCGGAGCATGATATGAAAATTCAACCCCTTTTATCCCCTTGAGCGCGTTTTTGACATAGCGCTGTTTTTCAATCAGCTCCTCCCTGCTGTTCTGCGGTTCCCACTGAAAAGGGGTGAAGGGCTTGGGTACGAAGGACGATGCGCTGACCGTCAAGCGCAGGCCTTTTCCGCGCTTTGATTTGGGCATGGCATAGAACATTTCCGAAACCTTGCGCGCCAGATCCGCTATGCCCTGTAAATCCTCCTCCGTTTCAGTAGGCAGCCCTATCATAAAGTAGAGCTTAACGCTTGTCCAGCCAGATTCAAACGCGTCGCCGACAGCGCGCATCAGATCCTGCTCGGTGACGCATTTGTTAATCACGTCGCGAAGGCGCTGCGTGCCGGCTTCAGGGGCAAACGTAAGGCCGGCCTTGCGCACGGACTGCATCTTTTCTAGATCGTCCTTTAAAAACGAGTCAATGCGCAGAGAAGGCAGGGATATGGAAACCTGCTTAGTCTCAAATTCCTCCAAAATTTCCGGAACAAGTTCGTGTATACGGGAGTAATCGCCAGAGCTGAGGGAGAATAGGGAGATTTCATCGTACCCCGTGCAGGCGATTAAATCCCTGGCCTGCGTCAAAACGGTTTCCTTTTCCCGTTCGCGTACCGGCCGGTAAATAAAACCCGCCTGGCAAAAGCGGCAGCCGCGCGTGCAGCCGCGAAAGATCTCTAACGCTATCCTGTCGTGTACGATGGATAAAAAAGGAACTATCGGCTTTCCTATGTACGCGGCCACGTCCAGATCCCGGACGATGCGGCGGCGAACCCTGTCCGGAGCGCTTGGTTCTGTTTTTTTCATCCCGGTAAATAATCCGTTTTGATCGTATGCCGGCTCGTAAAAGCTCGGGATATACACACCTTCAATCCTGCTAAGCTCGGTTAGCAACGCGCGCCTGTCCGCCCCGCGCTTCCTGCATTTGGCATAAGTCTCCACCAATTCGCCTATCATCTCCTCACCGTCTCCAATCATTACGGCGTCCATAAAAGGCGCTATTGGCTCCGGGTTGCAAGCGCAGGGCCCGCCGCAAACAATAAGCGGATGCTCTTCGCCGCGATCCGCGCTCAACGGCGGTATGCCCGAAAGCTCCAGCATATTCAGTATGTTGGTATAGCACATCTCATATAATAGGGAGAAGCCTATGATATCAAACTGTGCGAGCGGGCGCTTATTCTCAAGAGAAAAGAGCGGAATTTCATTCTCCCTGAGCTCATTTTCCATGTCGGGCCAGGGCGCGTATACCCTCTCGCAAGCGGTATCAGCCCTTGAGTTAAGCGTATGGTATAAAATACGCGATCCAAGATGTGACATGCCAATTTCATAAACATCGGGGAACGATAGCGCGAACAGCACGTCCGCGTCTTTTTTTATTACGCAGTTCAGTTCCCCGCCTGAATACCGCGCCGGTCTTTCAACCTTCGCAAGAAGCCGCCGAATATCATTATTATTCAAACAATCCACCTCTAGTAACTTGCAATCTCATTTTGGCGGCCTGACGGAGCCAAAACGTTAAACGCCTCACGACATACTACAAATCATGAGTTTAGCATTTATTGAAGCGCCGGTCAATCGCGCTTTACAAGCTTCCCCAGCAAAACGTCCGAACCTCTCTCGGCGATGCCCTTTAAAAGCTCACCCTCGTCCAGCTCTCCAATACGTAGCATATTGTCGTCTACAACAATAATCAGGTTATATCTGTTACCAGAAAAGCTTTTAAGCGCTTCACAAGCGCGCATGCTTTTATGCGCAACAATCTGCTTCATGTTTAAAACGCCGCCACCGCTGAAAATATCCTTACGCTTGAACATGGCCGTCAACTGCGCCCCCTGCGCGTTTCTCATCTCTTTAAACGCAGCCGGTATTAAAAATACCCCCACCAGAAAAAAAGAGAGGTTAAGCATGCCTTTTGACAGAAAAACCGCGCCCGCGCCGATGAGAGCCGCACCCGCGGCCACGCCAATCCATGCGCCGAGCAAGGTAGCCGCGCGCGGGCGGAGCTTTTTTGAACAAAGCGCCCGCAATATTCGACCCCCGTCCAGAGGAAGCGCGGGCAGCAGATTAAAGAGCGCAATCGTCATATTAAATTTGCAGAAAAGCATAACAACGGCGTGCGGATCCTCTATAACGCGCAGGCACCCCACCGCGGCGGTTCCAAGAATCAGGCTGCAAACCGGCCCCGCAAGCGCTATTGCGAGTTCATCGTCGCTCCGGCTCGTAATCGAGTTCATTCTGGCTACAAACCCAAAGGGCTGTATTTCTATCTGAACGGTATGATAGCCCAGTCTGCGCGCGACAAACGCATGCGCCATCTCGTGCGCGCTCAATGAAATAAACGAAACCGCAAGATAATCCCACGCCTCGGTTATACAGCATAAAAAAATCAAAACAAGAATAAAGGGACTGCAAACTATCTGCGTCCCTCCAACGCTGAACAGGCGCATTTACGCGTCCTCTAAGTTCACGTCAAAATAATCCTCTGGGTTCTGCGGCCTCCCTTGAGCGGAAACCGTAACAGTAAGTGAAGCGCTTTTTGATAGAACACCCAGATGATCCAGCTTTTGAACCGGCTGCCCGCGCTCTACCTTAAGCTCCGATAGCCCCGTGTAAGTTACGGCTATATCATCTTCATACATAACGCATACAAAATAGGTTTCTTCCCCACTGCTCAAGCCCGCGTCGCTGATATAGCCCTTGCCTGAAGACTTAACTACGCTGTTATCCTTTGATGAGGTCAGTGTGAGCATTGTTTTGGCCTCATTGAGCGAAACATTCGCATAGTCGACGGGAAGCGCGAATTTCGCCCCGGTTGAAAACACATCCAGTATGCCGGGCAGCTGCACGAATTTAAGCTTCCCCAGCATCTCATCAAGCTCCTCGTCCGTGGACGTTACGGCGCTGCGTATCTGTTCATAAGCGCCGTTGGTAAAGGGCGTATCAATCCACTTGAGCAGCAGCACCAGTGCGAACGCGGCCGAGCAAACGCCCAGCTTAATCAGCATGGATGAAGGGGAGGCGGCGGGCTCCGCGGCGCTCACCCTGCGCCGCTTGATCCTGCGCCTTTTATCGCCTCGTTTTTTCCCTGTCCGCGCGGTTTTCGGGCGGGCCTTTTCCATATATGCGGGTGTGGACACAAACTCGGCCACTTCGATACGTTTTATTTCATCCATACATATTTCCCCCTATATACGCTATTGAGATTATATGACGGCAGCGCATGGTTCATCACATTTTTCACATAAAAGAAAAAACAAACCGGGCTTACATCAAAGCAACCCGGGTTTACATGCCGGCATAAATATCGCCCGATTTAAGCTTCGCCGAGTCTGCATCAGCCGCCGGCGGGGATGATGCTGTAAATTTAGTTGGGCTTTAAAGGCATGCCGGACATAAAATGAAAAGTATAACTATCGCAGGGTCATCTATCAATGTAAACAAATTGTTTTGCACTAAAAACAAACTCGCGTTCGGAAACAGTTCGTCGATTGAGGCAGGAAACAATAAACGATGCTTTATGGGTGGGTTCAGCCTAAGCTGTCGTCTAACTCAACCCCTCTGTGCGCGCCGCATCCATACGTTCATCACAAGCCCGACCGCGATCATATTAGTCAGCAGGTTTGATCCTCCATAGCTGATAAACGGAAGCGGGATACCGGTTACGGGCATCAGGCCGATTGTCATTCCGATATTTTCGAAAACATGCGCGAGAAGCATCCCCATAGCGCCAATCGCAATACAGCGGCCAAACGCGTCGCGAGCCTTTATGCCCACCCACAGCCAGCGAAACATCAGTACAAAGAACGTAACGATTAACAATACGCCCCCAACGAAACCCAACCCCTCGACTATACCCGCGAATATGAAGTCCGTATGCCTTTCGGGTACGTACTTAAGCTGGGCAAGCGTCCCTTCCGTAAAGTATCCTTTACCCCACATCTGACCCGACCCTATCGCAATTTTTGATTGCGTAACATGGAAGCCCGCGTTTAAAGGATCCAGCTCGGGGTTTAAAAAAACGTCTATTCGCAGCCTTTGATCGTCGTTCATCAGGAAAAAGTAACCAAGAGGGAGACCTGCGGCAATCGCCGCGGCGGCCGCGACGATATATTTCCAACCTATACGCGCCACAAAGAATACCACAGCCATAATACAGATAAAAACGAATGCCGTTCCAAAATCCGGCTGTAACATGACCAAAGCTGTTGGAAGAGCTACAATCGCAAGGCAAACGATTATATCTTTAAAACGCTTTAGGCTCCCATGCTTTTCAATAGACTTGGATACATGAAGCGAAAGCATCAAAATAATCGAAATTTTACATAACTCCGCCGGCTGAATAGCCCTGTCTATCGCCTCGAGGATAAACCAACCGGCCACGCCCCGTGAAGTTTTCCCTGCAATGATAAGCACGAGCAAAAAGGCTACGTTGGCTCCATAAACAAAAGGGATTATCGGTTTTAACAGCGCGTAATCCACAACCATAACGACCAGCATAGCCGCAACGCCAACAAGGAAATTGATAATTTGGCGCTGTACGTATTCCATATTCAGCCTGCCGATATAGTCGCTCAGGCTGTCTTCTTCACCTGTGAAAGGCGCGGCCATTGTATTGGCAATGCTGACAAGCCCGAATCCGACCAGAAGCAAAACCAATACAACCGTTATCCAATCGATCCTTTTCCAAATCTTCGTTTCGGTAGGTTTCATACAATCATTCCTCTGCTTTACGGCTTACAAATGTGTATACAGGTATTTAACCTGCCATGCGAAGCCGCAGGCATAAATTATAACCTGAAACCGTATACGGCGTTAGCGCATACGCTAACCAAGCGTTATACGGCGTGCATTACACGCTTTAAGATGATCCACATAGATTTAATGCGTATCATGGCTCCTTGCCAGCAATTACACTCACAGGTCTTTAAATACTGTGCGTTATCTTTATGGCTGCTCAAACCATTCCTTCACCTGTTCATATCGCGCCGCATACTTTTCAACGGTATCGGTACGGACAATCGGGCGGTTAACGCGCATCGTTCCGGCAACCGTCTCCCCCTTAAAGAGCTTATCAAGCATCATAACGGATTGTGCGGCCGATTCATAATAAGGCTCGATGCATAATGCGCTGATATCGTTGCTATCAAATAATTTTAGATTGCCTTCACTGATATTCGTGCCAAAAATCGTTATAGAAATTTTATTTAGAAGCTCATCATTCAAAGATGATTTCCCGTTCGCATCCGGCGTAGCGGAAGGCTCCGGTTTGAACGTTTTAAAGATTTCCTGCGCTCGTTTTCTGGCGAGTACGCTGATAGCCGCCCCGTCCGCGTCGATTGCGTATATCCCCTTGACGTCCCTGTTGTGAAGCAAATATTGCGCAAGCTCATCAGCCGCCTCATTTTCACCCGCCTTTGTGCGCCTGAACACGGACGCGCTGTATTGCGGATAGTAACTTAAAACGGCGCGCTCGAATTCGGGCGCGAAGGGCGCGGGATCCGTACCATATACCAGTATACGCCCGGCGCTCAGATTGCGCTCCTTCATACGCTCGGCTATGCCCCGGGCAAGCTCTTCAATATATTCCGAGTTGTCGGCCGCGACATTCCCATTGAGCCCTTCAACGGCGCATACGTCGTATGGCACAACGACAAATACGTCCTTTGACAACGCGGCTCTGACCGCATCGTCATTTTCTCCGTTTGCATTTTGTATGACAAGCCCCTTGCATCCCTCGTCGATTGCTTCATCAACCGCGCTTAACGCGCTTTCGCCCTCATCGAATCTGAACAGCCTGGAAGGATAGCCAAGATTCTCCGCGGTCTTTAAAAAACCGTGCATCGACATATAGCTGTTTATATCGCCGTCATCCCCTATGACATAGCCTATAATGTTGTCCACCTCTTCGGGCGGCGCGCTAATAGGGGCAGGGGACGCCGTTTCGTTGAAATCGCCGCCCTCGCCCGTATTGTGGCATCCGGCGATTATGATAATCAGCGCGCACAGCGCCGACAGAATAAAACGCTTACTCATTGTTTTTCCTCCGTACCCAGCCATTGTAACGCATACCGGACCGAAATGGCCGTAAACCAGCCTGATTTCACATTTTCGTTACAAATTTTACGCCATATAAGCCTCATTTTTCGGCGGGCGTGCCTGTAATTCCATCCTTTTTAAATCATATCCCGGCTTCCCGAGCAGGGCGTAGGTAGCATTTTTACCTTCCTCAACGCCCGGTTGGTCAAACGCGTTTATTCCCAAAAGCTCTCCCGCGAACGCGGTTTGCATTTCAAGCAGATAGAGCAGCTCGCCAACGGTAAACGCGTTAACTTCAGGAAGGATGATGGTTTTACTCATGCGGCCGTTTTTTTGAAGAGCGTATTCGGTAGCAGCCTGCTCAGCGTGATACAGCTCGTTAAACGTATGCCCGCCAAGAAAGGCAATGTCCGGTATATGCTCAAAGCCGCGGGGGATTTCCAGCTCAATGCGGTATCTGTCCACGCCGAGGAACGTTATCACTTTATCAAACGGCCCTTCGGTATAGAGCTGTACCTGAGAATGCTGATCCGTTACTCCCAGCGCCTTAACCGGGGTTTGCCCGTAAAAAACCTCTTCCCCATTGTTGTTATATCGTTTTCCGAGGGATTCCGCCCAAAGTTGGGCAAACCAATCCGACATATACCGCAGCGATTCCGCGTATGGGATCATCACGTTAATATTGCAGCCGCTCTCAAAGGCAAACACATCGAGCGCGCCCAGCATGTAAGCCGGGTTTTGTCGAATCTCCTCCTGGCTGCACAGGCCGTCCATATATGCGGCGCCGGCAAGCATTTCCCTTATATCGATTCCGCATACCGCAGCGGGAAGCAACCCCACCGGACACAGCTCGCTGAAGCGCCCGCCCACGCCGTCCGGAACGTAAAAGGTTCTCAGCCCAAGCTCCCGTGCTATTTTTATCAGGTTCCCCTTGCTCTTATCGGTGGTTGCGATAATATGCGATTGATACTGAGCGCCGCAGGATTTAGCGAGTTCATCAAATATCAGCAGAAGCTGGGACATCGTTTCAGAAGTGCTCCCTGATTTAGTTATTACGTTAAAAACCGTATGCTCGACTTCGATTACGTCAAGCAGCGCCCTCATCCTCTCCGGATCAATATTATCTTCAATATAAAGCTTTGGGCCTTTGCGCTTTTCCCCGCTCAGCTCGTTGTAACGGGTATGGTTGAGCGCATATTGCACCGCCATAGGGCCGAGCGCGCTCCCTCCTATACCCAATACCACGAACGCATCCGCAAAGCCGCGTATTTCATCCGCAGTCTCCAAAATACGGTTGACCGCCTCTTCCTGTTCATATGGAAGCTCGCGCCAGCGCATATTCGAGCGCTTAAGCCTCATGCTTTGTGCCGCGTTTTTTAACCTGGGGCTCTGCTCCTGCAAAAGCTCCTCGCCTATGCCCTTAGCGCCGATATTTGCCTGCATCATATTGTTGTAGTCAACGCGTATCCGCATGGACTGCATCCATTTAGGGTCTTCATATCTTTTCATACGGCGGCCTCCATAATAAAACTTATTTTTTTATTATTATAACACAATTATTGTAAAATTTAACGCATAAAGTGTATAAAAGCGATTGGAGGCATGGTTATGGAGCGAAAGAGTGTAAAAAAGCGGAATTTCATTGCGGCCGCCGTTATAGTATTCGCGCTTATCGCCGGGGTCTTATCGGCGTGCGGCAGTCCTGCCACGATTAAATATGAAAACGGCAGGCTGCAGGTTACAGTGCTCGACGGCTTTACGGACGAGCCGATTAAGGGGGCGCAGGTCGTTATCCCTGAAATTGACGAATGCCTTGAAACGGATGAAGAGGGACGCACGCCGGAAATAGACGTGCCTGTAATAAAGGATGAGCATTATGAAGCGCTATCCCCCGCTGCATACGGAAGGATTACCATACTTGTTTATTGCGACGGGTACGTGCCGTACGCGCTATTTTATGTGCACACCAGAGAGGGCGAACTGCGTAACGGCCCAACGACTTATCTGTTTAAGCCTGATTCCGCGCATAGCATACCCGTGATATCCATTATAGAAGGCCCGGATCAGGATTGGGCTGAAAAGGTGGTCGAGAAATACAGACCCTAACCGGGCTTTAGCGCGTAAGGGCGCAAACGCGCCTGAAGGATCGTTCAAGCTCGGCCGGTTCCGCGTATAAATCGCTGTAAACCTCAATAAACGCCGGACCGGTATAACCGGCGTTCTTGCAAGCCTGCTTAATTTTTAAAATATCCTCCTGCCCATCCGACGGCAGGCAGAGCGACAGGCCTCCGTCCGCCTCAACATGGTAGCCGCAAAGGTGTACGTTCGCCAGCTTTGGGCCGACGGCCGTAAAATACAGGCTGGGATCAAACCCGCTTCTGACCGCCTGCTTAATATCCAACGTAAACCAAAGGTCGTCGGTCTTGGCCGCGTCCAAAACCCTAGGGGCGAACTCCGGCGTTGAAAAAAGGCACCAGCTCACATTCTCCCATGCAAGCCGCACCCTGTAACTTTTTGCCAGCGCGCTCAGATCCCTAATAATAGGCCCAATACGCGTTAGCTCAAGGTTCTTCATGCTGTTTTTCATATAAACCGGGCCATGCATGACATACACGCCGGCATTAAGCCGTTTTGCGGCCGCAAGCACTCTTTCGTACAGCGCCCACGCGTCGTCGCGCTGGCGGCTGTAAGGCGAAAAAAGCTGCGGCTCGAATTGCGTACCCATAGGATGAACGGAATAAACGTTTAGCTCCAACTCTTTTGCCCTGCCTGACAATAGTGAAATATAGTTTTCGTCATATTCGCTGAAAGTATTTAAAAAAACCTCGCATTGCTGCGCGCCCATGGCGCGAATAGCCGTCAAAGCGTCTTCTGGATAGCTTTTGGCAAAAAAACTCGCCGTTGAAACGCCTATCTCCAATTCAATCACCTGCCTTCATGGATATTATAGCATTTTATTCACAGCGATTATGAAACGCTATAAAATCATGTTATAATCTTTTATATCTTGCCGCGATATACTTCGCGGCGGAAAACACGATTCTTGCGCGGCGCGTAGGGCGCGCGCCGGTCAGCGGGATAGAACAAGGGAGCTTTCATGAGAAAAAACGTAAGCATAACCGAAAAATCATTATACAGTAAAAAACTAGTCCGCCGTTTGCCATGGCTGGCGTTAATACCACTAGGTTTTCTTTTACCCAGGCTTGCGTCAAGTTTTCCAGAAGCTACGGAGGCCGTTTACAGCCGCATCATCTATCCCGCTGTACATTTTTTATTAAGCGGCTTTTCCTCGCTGTTCCCCTTTTCCCTCGCGGAATTTATACTGTATGCCCTCAGCGCCGGCGTCATCTTCTTAACCCTGTATCAGTGCATACGCTGCATTTTCAGGCGTATCGCCCCCATACGCCTCGCCGGTTATTTTCTTTCCCTTTTTATCGCGGCGGGCGCAATGCTCAACCTGTTTTACTTTTCATGGGGCTTTCAATATTCAAGGCCGCCCTTGAGCCAACTCATGTCCCTGCCGGTGAAGGAACGCCCGGTGGAGGAACTTGAGCTTCTTTGCACAGAGCTCGCGCAAACGGCGGCCCGGCTGCGCGATAAGGTTACGGAGAACGAAGACGGCGTTTTTGTACTGAGCATGCCGCTTGCTGCATATTTTGACGCTGTACCGGACGATTATGCGCGCTTGTCGCAATCCGAGCCGTTTTTTAACGGAAAGGTGTTCCCGCCCAAGTGCGTTACCGCGTCGGTTGGCCTATCGTATGCAGGCATCGCGGGGATATTTATCCCATTCACCGGCGAATCCAACGTCAACGTGGATCAGCCCGCTATGCTCCTAATCTCCTCCGCGGCGCATGAAGCCGCCCATTCGCTCGGCATAGCCCGTGAGGACGAGGCCAATTTCGCGGCGTATCTCGCATGCAATTCGTCGGAGAACCCGGAAACCGCATACTCGGGCGTTATGCTCGCGCTGATCCATTGCGGCAATCAACTTTATGCGGCCGACGGCGATAAATATGCCGCGCTGTACTATTCTTACAGCGCGGCGATGTTGCGCGACATGAACCATTATAATGCGTACTGGAGTTCCTTTGAGGGCCCCGTTGACGATACCTTTTCGCAAATAAACGATAATTATCTCAAGTTCAACCAGCAGGAGCTTGGCGTAAAAAGCTACGGGGCGATGGTCGATCTCATGCTCGCCTACCGCTTCCGCTGAACGCGTTTTACAGGCAGCAGGGTGATGGCGTACAGTACGCATATGAGCGTGGCGCCCACATCCGCGAATACGGCCATCCACATCTGAGCAATGCCCATTACGCCAAGCGCCATCACCGTAAGCTTAACCAGCAGCGCAAAAGCGATATTTGTGGAGGCCACGCGTTTCGTCCGCCTGGATATCCGAATGGCTTCGGATACCTGCGCAACCGAGCCGCTCAGCAGAACCACGTCGGCGGCTTCGACAGCCGCGTCCGTACCTGTTTCCCCCATAGCCATACCAACATCCGCGCCGGCAAGCACGGGCGCGTCGTTAATCCCGTCACCCACAAACAACACGGAACCGCGCTCTTCGCGCATACCGCGTATAACCTTAAGCTTATCCTCCGGCAGCAGCGAATGATGTACTCTATCTATGCCCGCCTCGCCGGCTGCCGCCAGCGCTGATTTTTCATTATCCCCGGTCACAAGCGCCACAAACCCGGTTAACCGTTGTGTTTGCATCACAGCTTCCCTCGCGCCTTCCTTAAGCTGATCCGCAATCGTGATCGCCCCGGCGTACACGCCGCACACGGCTACGTATATGACGGTTCCCGCCGCGTCGACCTCCGAAATTGTTATGGACTCATCACGCATCATTCTCGCGTTGCCCACAAGCACGCGTTTACCATCCACATTACCCTCAATACCCCTGCCCGAGCGCTCTATAATTTCGCTAGCTTCCGTTTGCTCCGCACTTTCCCCCGCCGCGGAAACAATGGCGTGCGCTATTGGGTGAAGGCTCATTTTCTCGACAGCGGCGGCAAGCCTTAAAATTTCGGCCTCTTCCCAGCCCTCAGCCGCGTGTACGCCCGTAACCTCAAAAACGCCACGGGTTATCGTACCGGTTTTATCCAGGGCCACCGCGCGAATGTTTGCCAGCTCTTCCATATAGCCGGCCCCTTTAAAAAGAATACCCGAGGCGGAAGCCCGCGCAAGCCCCGCGAAAAAAGTCAGAGGCACGCTAAGCACCAGCGCGCAAGGGCAGGAAATCACCAAGAACAGCAGCGCGCGATGTATCCACATGCTCCAATCCCCAAGGCTCAAAAGCGGTGGGATAACTGCGACAAGCACGGTAACGGCAAGTACGCACGGCGTATATATACGCGAAAAGCGCGTAATGAATTTCTCAACCTTTGGTTTATTTGCGGCCGCTTCGTCAACCGCGCGCATGATACGCGAAGCCATGGATTCTTCAAGCGGTTTTGTTACCCTGATAATAATTGGGCTGTTGAGGCATATGCCGCCGGACAGTATTTCATCCTGCTCGCCAAGGGTGACAGGGACGCTTTCCCCCGAAATAGCGGAGTAATCGACAAGGCCGCTTCCTCCTTCAATTATACCGTCCAGCGCTATGCGCTCGCCCGGCCTGACAAGTATACGATCGCCCGGAGACGCCTTGTTCGGCTCAACGGATATTTCTTCTTCGCCCCTAAGAAGCGTTACCCTCTCTGGTATCAACTCCATCGCGGATTTAATCGATTTTTCGGAACGCGCAACCGCTATCCCCTGAAGCGTCTCGCCTATCCGATAAAGCAGCATTACCGTAACGGCCTCGGCTGTGTCGCCAAGCGCGAGCGCGCCGATGGTCGCAACGCTCATCAAAACGTTTTCATCAAAAAACCTTCCCTTTAAGAGCCCGGCGGCGGCACGCCACAATATCTGCCCGCCCAATACGGCATATGACACAAGCAGCAGAATAAGCCGTGGCGTATCCGCCAACAAAAGGCCAGGGATAAAGGCGAGAATTCCGGTGGCGATAACTATGAGTTCCCATTTAAGGTTAAAGCCCCCATGCTCTTCCCCGCACCCGCATGAAACCGTGTGCGAATGCGCGTCCAGGCCGCATTCCCCGTCAGTGCAGCAGCTATGCGCACGCCCGCAATCGCGTCCATGAGCATCGTCATGATCGTGGCTCTCATAATTGCTGTTGCAGCCGCCGTTCTTCGTTGAACAACCGCACCCGTCATGACTATGAGCATGAGTGCTATTGTCATATATTTTTCGGTTCTTGCTTTTCATCCTCGTCCCTCCTGTCCATAATGTCTTGAATTATTGTTCTGAGCAGCCGTCCCCCCGGGCTGTCGGAGATGCTGTATTGTACCTGCTTGCCCTGTTTTTTATAGCGTACAAACCCGCTTTGCCGCAACATCCTTAAATGGTGCGATACCGCCGGCTGGCTGATGCCGAGCATACCGGCCAGTTCGCAGACGCATATCTGATCCAACGCCAATATGCTTAATAGGCGTATCCGCGTTGGACAGCTCAGCTGACTGAACAGTTCAGAGGCGTCAATCGCCTCGTCTTCCGTGGGTACCTTTGAGAGGATTCGCCCTTCCCGCTCCGCGTCGGTATGCGTATCAAGGCATATAAGCTCGCGCTCATTCTTCTCCAATATTTCACCTCCCTAAACATATAAATATGTGTTTATATTTATTATAATCATTAGATGTGAAAGATGCAACAGATCAATTGAATGGGATACATATAAATTTATATATGCCGATATATTGGTAATGTCTACATATTATGTATGTTTAAGTGGAAATAAACGGTTTGCATACAATTTATTCCCTGGGGTCTATATGCTTAAATATCAAAAATATAGGATAAACCTCTGGAAAATTCGGTTAACCTGTTATATAATGTTAGTAAATATAGTGTAAAAATATACAGGTGGAGAGACAGCGTGAATAAGGCCGTCAGAAAAAGCAGAAAGAATTTTGTTAAAATATCAAGTATAATCTTAGGATGCGTATTTGGCGTTACAGTAATTTGTTTCGCTGTATTTCCTGCCTTTTATACGAAGGCTTCGGCCCGTGGCGGTGAAAATGACTTAGAGGAAACGCCGTCTTTTTCACCCCCTCCTACCCAAGCAGCTTTCATAGCGCCTACACCGAAAGTTACCGGGCCTGTTACAACAGCCGGTCCTTTAGCCGCATTTGAAGAGTATCGGATTGGCGATGAAGATGAAAGTATTAAGGAAATTCAGATAAGCCTTATGTCGCTAGGTTATTGCGATACGGATGAACCGACCAGCATGTATATGCCTTCCACTGAAAACGCCGTAAAGCTATTTCAGCGCAGCCATTATATGTTACAGACCGGTGTTGCGGACGCGCTTGTGCAGAGCGTATTGTTTTCCGGCTCCGCAAAGCCCTATGTAATAGAAGAAGGCAACAGCGGCAACGATGTTGAGATGCTCCAAAAGCAGCTTTTGGATTTAGGCTATTATTACGGTAAAACAAACGGCTATTTCGGTGCGGCAACAACACGGGCCGTTAAATCCTTTCAAGCTATAAACGGGCTTGTAGTGGATGGTAAGGTGGATAGGGAAGACCAGGATATACTCTTTTCCCCTTCGGCCTTAACCATGAATGGCAGCGAAGCCTCCCCCGCCCCTACGCCCGACGCTCACAGTACGTCGGAGCCAACAAACGATACCTCAAATACGCCGAAACCGGAGAGAACGCCCAAGCCCACCGCCACACCAAAGCCCGACGCTACGTCGAGGCCGGGGGTTACGCCTTCTCCCCGTCCCAGCGCGGCCCCCACGCCAACGCCCAAAGCAACCCCCAAGCCCACTCCCAAGGATACTCCAAAACCTACGCCCAAACCGCAGGAAGGCGATGTGGAGGCGTTTATCGCGGTCGCTATGGATCAACTGGGCAAGCCTTACGAGTGGAGCGAGGAAGGCCCTGACAGCTTTGACTGTTCTGGTCTTATCTATTATTGCCTCAGGCAGGTAGGCGTATCGACCAGAAGATACAGCGCGCAAGGGTTTTCAGAGGTTGAGGAGTGGGAGCGTATCAGTTCTCAGTCCAGCCTTAAGCGCGGCGATCTCGTGTTTTTCTATTCGCCCGGAAGCTCGCGCATCGGCCACGTGGGGATCTTCCTTGGCAGCAGTAAGTATTTGCATGCGTCTACTTCCGCCAACGAGGTCATTATCAGCAGCTGGAACAGCTGGGCCAAGGAGTATTTCGCCCTGGGCAGGCGTGTTTTCTGATGTTGACGGCTTACCTGATTTGTAATTTTTGCAGTAAGTCCGCCGCGGCCTTTTAGTTAGATAAAACAAAAGGCGTTATGGTATGCGTCAAATGGTTCTATTTCATGTGAAGAACCCCAATACGCCGCCGTTACGCTTTTAATATCAATTTAATATCACGCGCAATCACCCGGCTTTGAATTCGGGCAGGGGAAAGAACAACGGCGTGTTATCCGTTTTTAAACGGTTTAAATCATAATCTTCCCGTTTAACGCTGTAAAAGTCCGCGATGAAGGAAATACCGCAGTCGGTGAACGAGTTGCCGACGGCGCATACTATGGGCTCCGCGGTTTCGCATCCGCCAACCATCATGCCGGATACCTCCGTACCATCATCCGCAAGAAACGAAATGCTTACGTCGTAGAACTGAGGATTGTCCTCTCCAACGTATTGAGCATAAATAATAAAAGCAGGGTGGAAAGCGTCTGCATCCTGTTCGCTGATAAAGTATGTGTATTTAACGTCGTCGATCCGTTTCTCTGTTCTGCGATACCCTTTATTTTCATTTACGGAATATTGGCGCAGATATCCCTCGCGCATTTCTTCGTGCGAGAAAAACCGCGCGTGATACGTCTTTAATTGAGTTTGCCCATCCCAGGGCGCGGAATTGGCCGCATACTGAACAAGGCATATCGCCGCAAATACCGATAACACGCCGATTACCGACGCGAGGCATACCTTAAGTGGCGACCACAGCTTTTTATCGCCCGCGCGACTCGAATTTAGCCGCTTGTTAACCTCGGCCCGGTAAAAGAGGTAATATGCCCCGCTTGTCAAAACGGCCAGTACGGCCAGCGCCGCTGCCAAAGTCGTTAAAATGGGGTCGCTCATAAAATAACCCTCCTAAATCCCTAATGATTCTCTGAAAACGTAGTAGTATGTCCGCGTTACATCTACGCGGTTTCCGTCAGACATCGTTAAGATAAACTTCTGCGATAACGCCGGCTTAATGCTTTTAATATGGCTTCTCGCTGCGATAACTGAGTTGCTAATGCGAAGGAACTCCTTCGGATTCAATAGGTTTGATAGCCGCCAGAGCCGCTCCCCCGCTCTGAAAACGCCCCGTTCGGTGTGTACGAGCACATCATGATTGAGGCTTTCAATAAATATAATATCCTCAGTGGAAATACGATGGAGCTCGTTATCCTTTTTACATATGAGGCAGCTGGTAAACGCATCCGTCTCCTGTAATACAAGCCCGGCATTTTCATCTATTTCAATACCATGCCTTTCAAGCTCGCGCGCCAAATCCGAATAATGCTCGCTATTGGCGACTAATTTTACTTTCAAGCGCGATCCCCCCTATAACAAATGTGCTTTTAGCACACCTCCGTGTTAGTATTCTATACCGGCGGGCGCCGCCATTACAACCATTTGGAACAGTTTGCACGGACAGTCGAACAACATGCAAATTTCATTCAGGCTTACACTTTCCACAATATCTGCTTTTAATTAAGAATCACCATATGAGCAAGATGCTGTTGCGGCGACTCCTGCGAAAACACTCATATCATCAATTCCGTGATCTAAGCGGGCAGCTGGTTAAGCCTCAAGTATGCATTATTTAGCTGGCGCTAGATGTTTGACGGGTCAAAGCAATCGCCTAAGAATAAAAAAATCCGCCGGTCTTTAATAAATCGATCATTGTTTTTCTGAAGAACGTTATGCTTCAGACATGTAATCACATACAATTCATATGCAGTACAATAATAGTCGGTAATGGCGGGATGAAAACTTTGTTCATCCCGCCATAGGAACTCTAGGTTAAGCGTTAATTAGAAGCCTATCAGCACACTTGAATTATATGTTTACGTATATGCGGCCGAATGCAATAGCTCGAACTACTATCTTAACAGCTTTTCATAGCTGAAATTTCGTATCCCACCCTTCATTAAAAGTATGGACGCAAGCGCAAAAACAGCGCCCAAACCCAACAACAGCCATGCGTTGACCAGAAGCACGCCTGTAAACTGACCGATAATCAGCATCAGCATGGGAAGGATTAGAAAAACGGCTTTCTGCTGAGCCTCCTCCATGGTTTGCGATTTTGCGGAGCCGCGTACAATGATTGTGATCGCCATTAATGAAACGGATGGAGCAACCAGCAGCAAAGTTATGAGCCAATTGACGTTTGGCGGCATAAGGTTTCCGGCCGTCAGCAAACACCCCGTTTGAACCACGAGCAGCAATATGATAAAAGAACCGAGCGAAACCAGCATACTCAGGAAAAACGAAGCGAATACTTTCGACTGAAATATCTGCTTGAGCGTTAACGGGCAGTATAGTAGCGTCTCCAACGTCCGTTTTTCCTTCTCACCGACAAATGAGCTCGCCGCCATAATTGTTGCCGCCATAATCGGGATAATCATGAAAAATACGGGCATAATGTTGTTGAAAAATATCCCCATGAATACATTACGGATATCGCCCGTCTGAGCATCAACGGGCAGCATTTCAAGCAAAGGCCGCAGTTCGCTCAGGTCGTCCGGCCCAAAATGAATTACCAGTATAAAAATTACCGGCATCACTACAGTAAACATCAAAGGAACAATTAACAGCGCCGGAAAGAGCCGCTTGTTGAAAACCAGGCCCTTTAAATCTTTCTTGATAATCGCCTGCTGCATTGAATTAATCATACTTTGCCTCCTCTGTGTGCTTTGCGCTTTTCCAAAAGAGCAAAGTAGATTTCCTCTAAGGATAGTTTGCGTGCGGATACGTGGTATATCTTTCCGCCGCTATCCACAATCTGACGGACGATAGCCGGAATTTCATCTTCAGAGAACACATTTAATTCAACTTGCTTTTCATCAATTTTCTTAAATGCGTAATTCTCCGGTAACCGGTCCGCGGCGATTGTTACCGTCATACCTGAGAAAACCATGGCTCTCAATTCCTCAAGCTTACCCGATGCAAGCAGCGAGCCATCGTCTATCAGGCCGTAAGCGCTGCATATTTCCTGAGCGTACCGGAGTTGATGCGTACACAAAAATATCGTTATCCCCTCGTCGCGCGCAAGGTTTTTTATCATGTTGTTTACATTGAGCGCGCTTTCGGGATCAAGCCCCGACGTTGGTTCATCTAAAAACAAGATTTTGGGGTTATGTATCAAAGCGCGCGCCAGTGAAAGCCTTTGACGCATACCGGTCGAATATGTCGCTAACTTTTGGTTCTCCGCATCGATCAATTCCAGCCTCTTAAGCAGTTGTTTGGCTATTATTTTACTTTTAACGCTGCTCAGGCCAAATGCGGTACCATAGAATATCAGGTTTTGGAGCCCCGTCAAATGATCGTACATCTGCGCGTGCTCGGTAACAACGCCGGAGATCTGATGTACGCGTTCCGGGTTTTGGTAAGGCGAAAAACCATACACCTCGCAAACCCCATCCGAAGGCTGGAGCAGACCGTTGAGCAGCTTTACCGTAGTAGTCTTGCCCGCCCCGTTCGGCCCTAAAAAGCCATACACCTCTCCCTGTTCCAGCGACAGGTTTACGCTATCTACGGCTTTTTTACCCTGAGTATAGGTTTTCGACAGATTCTCGGCTGTAACCACTTTCATAATATCACCTCTCTTAACCTCTTTTATATCAGGCTGCTTTTTAATCTGTTCAATATTTGATTGAACCGGTAATCCTCAGCAAGCGGCGCGAACGCCGTATTTAGCTCCACGGCCTCCAGTATGCATTTCCGTATCGTTTTTTCATCGCGCGGCGGCATTATCCCCAACGCGAGTTCGCTCAGCCAGCCATCCAGAAGGTTAAAAAAATCATCTCCATGAAGCTTTAGCGGAAAGATTTCCCCATTGACAACCTCAGCATACTTGCTAAGAGCGTCCAGCGCGGATGCCTGGTCGAAAACGGCCATATACGCCTCGGCTGCGATTATGTAAAATTTCATCATAACAGCCGGATTTAGACAAGCAAGCTTAAACGCTTCCGATATTGAATTTACGCGCCGGCAGCTCTCATTTAAGCAAGGCGCGTCATCCTTTAAGAGCGCGGCATAGCAGGTGAGTAACTCAACCATGCTCAAAAGATGTTGATATATGCCTATCTGCAATACTTTTTTTGCCCGCGTTGTTTCACCGAGCATTTGACATGCGGAGGCATAGATAGTCTCCGTAATCATAACCTCCATTGTCGTTTCATCAAGTATACCGAGCGTCTCTCTCGGTTTGCCGAGCGCGAGCAGGCACATGGCCTCCATGTTCTTCGCCTGTTTGGCTAAATCCGTATCGCCGCTCTCGTCTTTTACTCGTTCAAACAGCGCCTTTGCTTCAAGGACGATTTTGGCGGTATTGTCTTCCCCCCCGGATAACGCGCTGTGGTTCAGCATTAGTATACCCATATAAAAGAGCAAAGGGAAGCATGAATAATACCTTCTTACTATATCATGACATTTCGACAGCACTTCATCAAAAGGCATAGCTGCAAAGTCTGCGGATAACCGATGATAAAGCTTTTTCATATCCTCTTTTGTCATTTGCGCTTCATAACCTATCAGCTCATCCACGCTGATATTAAAATAAGCCGCTAGCTGCGGAAGCAGTGAAATATCCGGGTAGCTTTGCCCTGTCTCCCATTTCGATACGGATGCTTTGGTTACGCCGATATAACGGGCAAGCTCCTCCTGCGTTATCCCCTTTTCTTTACGCTTCCTGACCAGTGCGCGAGCAATATGGATTTCTTTCATGTCCTTACCTCCATATATTATTTTACCGATTTCATCCTGTGTTTATCAATGGAATCATTGTTGACTTTAGTTGATATAATCAACCGCTGCGAAACACCTTGTATTACTAGAATTATTTACATATTTTATTTCGTTTATCTTGAATACATCTTTATACTTATCTCGTAAAGAATAGAATAATTGCCTTATACTTAAGCAAGTAATATCTCTAGCGGCAGGATTTTGAAATTCATCCGGGTTAATAGAAAACCGCATTCTTCTTTTGAACTTGATTCATCCTAAATTTTGATAATCTATCTAGCGCAATATTTTCTGAATCAATTCCTGAACGATAAACAAATTGTGGCGCCGACGAAATACTAACTTAAGATTAACAGGAACAAAGGGAGCGGCGGCTATGACCTTAGTTCCTTGTTTTCTTGAATTGAAAGTTAAGAAATAATGTCTGTATAAGGTACATTAAGTGCCTTGCTATTTTTTGAACATCAAATGCTTGCAATTAGCACCTATAATTATTTATTCTAAAGTTATTTCGGTATACTCAAATGAATAGGAAATCCCTTTATATCCCATAGCTTGTATCTTTCCGGGAGCAATCCGACCACACATTTGGCTCTTTTTCATCATCATATTCATCGTGAAGCTATATTTTCTTTATCGCAGTTTATTAAATCTTAATTTCTCCGAAGTCACGGCAAATGAGTATTCCAGTCTTAGCATTACAGACAAATAACCTTTTCGTCATTCTGATGGACGAATACTATATACATTATTGCCCCCGTAATTTTTAAGAGAATTTGATAATGGGCGTCGAAAATTAATCATTCCGACAACAAAACTGTCACTTTGTCTTACTGCTAAAAACACTTCTGTGGAATATATCCAACTTTATACTTTTACTTAATTTCCCTTAAATCAATCCATTCATCAAATGAATGAACATCTTCAAGCCCTGCACATCCATCATAGCTATCTCCATTTGGGTGCGGCTTCATAAACCAGCTTAAGATTGTTTACGGAAAACGGCGTAGCTTCGGCTATGCCGTTTCTCCGTTTTGCAGATCATTGAGCAAGATACGGGGAGTATTCCCACAAGGTCATAGGAAATGTCAATCCCCTGTTCGATATTCCTTTGACTTGTCCGGCGCGTGGACATACACCGCCTTTACCATGTCATTCAAGACAGTGGACGTTAATTCTTCCAAATCGAGATAATTCGGCACCTTGTCGATAAACCTGTTAATGTTCTCTACCTGTTCTTCCTGCTTTGTAATTTCTTCATCCAGTGGCAACAGCTGTAGTCCCTTATAAACTGCACTTTGTATGTACTAAGCTCTTCACATCATCCATTGGATGTCCTCCTTATGCTTTCTTTTACGGCTGGCTAGACCGCTTTGAGTATAGCAAAGGTAGGTTTTTCAACACCGCTAAAGCTTTCTATGAACTCACCGGCTCAGCGGTGGTTTTCCGTTTACAAACGAGATAAGGAGCAGCCCTATCGGACTACTCCTTACATATGAATGTTCAGTTGCGTTATGAACACTCAAACTGGTGCGAGTGGCGGGATTTGAACCCGCAAGGTTTCCCCGACGGATTTTAAGTCCGTTGTGTATGCCGTTCCACCACACTCGCGCGCTCAACGGTATTATACGTGTTTTTAGCTGCTCGCGTCAATAATGAAATATCGCTCAATGATGAAAACCTTGAATAGCGGCCGGTTATGTATGCTTAAAGGCTTCTTCTGTGCTTCAAACCTGATTATAACTCGAATACCCGGCCGCCGTTGAAAAGAGCAAATTACATAGGTTCTTCGTTCAAAAACCTTAATTTAAGGTTATCCATCTATGATCATTCCCATTTAAAAAACCTTATGGATATGCCGATGCAAATTACCGCTATAACAGCCATTAAAATCAGCGGGAGTATGATATTGTCGGCCGGCAGCCCGAGCGTAGCAGCCTTTAAAAGTTTAACGCCCTGCGTCAAAGGTAAAACATCCGCAATTCTTTGAAGCGTTTCAGGCATTATTTCATAGGGTAAGGTTGCGCCGGAAAAAATCAGCATGGGGAAATATAGGGCGCTTGCGATTACGCCAGCTATTTTGGTGTTGGGCGCTATCCCTCCCACCATCATACCGATGCTGAATATCGATAGCATCACCAACAGATAACCGCCCGCAAAAACAAGCGGAGAACCTGCGAGCTGGATATCAAAAAATAACTTCGCGGCTAGATATAACAGCGCCAGGGAAGTCAACGAGTAGAGCGCGTAGATGGCTACCTGCACAAACAAGACCATTGCCGGGCTGACCGGCGTGACTTTAAGGCGCTTGAGAATCTTCCTGTTTCGATACTCGGAAACGACTAGCGGAAGCCCCATCACGCCTCCCGCGCAGATTGCGATTGAGGATAATGCGCCGAAAGACAGTTCAAGAAACGTATATTGGGCGCCTTCAAACGCCGGCTTGTTTCCGTAGATAACGCCAAGCAAAACCATTACTGCGAGCGGCATCAAAATCGCGAAAATGAGCATATCCATTCCCCGAAGCGACAGCTTGAGTTCCGTTTTAAGCATTGTGCGAAATGTTTTCATTATCTTTATCCTCCTCATCCGTATACCACAGGTAAGCGTCTTCAAACTTATTATAAGGGCTTTGTTTTACGGCCTCGGCGACGCTGCCGTAAAAAACGGTTCGGCCTTTTTTCAAAATGCAGATGACGTCGCAAAGCTCTTCAACTTCATCCATAAAATGCGAAGTCAACAGTATGGTTAGTCCCCTTTCCTTAAGCTCGGATAGGATTTTCCAAACGTCCCGGCGAGCTCTTGCGTCTAAACCCGTGGTTAACTCATCAAGAAAAACGGCTTCGGGGTTTGGGATTAAAGCAAGAACGATGAAAAGACGTTGGCGCTGCCCGCCGGAAAGATCAAGAACAGGACTTGTGAGCTTGTCTTTAAGGCCAAACCGTTTAAGCAGCTCACGATAGCTTGAAGGCGCTTTATAAAGCGATGCGGTTACTGCGCAAAGCTCATTCACCGTAATTTTTTCTTGAAAATTAGCCTCCTGAAATTGTACTCCCACTTTCTCAAACAGCGTTTTTCGTTCGTTCAGCGGGTTTTTACCCATAATGAACGCAGCCCCGCTGTCCGGCTTTTTTGTTCCGAGCATACATTCAATCGCAGTGCTCTTGCCCGCCCCGTTCGCCCCCAACAAACCAAATACCGTTCCCCGCTTAACTTTCAGCGTAAGATCATTTAGCGCAACCAGCGCTCCGTAGTTTTTTGACAGGTGTTCAACCCTGATAACTTCCATACGCATACCTCCTAACATGATACTAAAAGGGTATCACTAATCGAAAGGCTGGTGGTATAGTGTAGGGTTCAAAATCTTTTTTTCATAGCTTCAAGCATAAAAATCATCTTTAGTGCGTTTTCTTGCGCCTCGTCCAGGGAGATAATAAGTCTATCGCACACGCTTATTATATCATCATCCGCCTTTGGTGCGTTTAATAGGTTTTCAATATCAGCTTGAGGGTTTTTAGATAGCGCACAGAGCATACGCAAAACCGACTCAAGGGAATAGTTCGCGCAACGAAGCGTACGAATGATTTTTAATCGATGAATATCTTCATCAGTATATATTCGATAACCATTTAATAGACGCTTAACGTCAAGCAAGCCGTTCAATTCCCAGTTTCGCAGCGTATCGATAGATATGCTTAAGTATTCGGAGACTTCCTTCCTTTTCATCGATAATTGGTTGTTCTGCTTCGAATCCGACAACATAAGAAGAACGATTTCAATCGCTTCTTTGGCGTTATGCCTCTCCCGCCGAACTAATGATATATACTCGTTTGCAAGCAAAATTGCGCGATTAAAGTCCTTGCGGGCCGATGCTTTTACCATATCAATAATCTTTTTCCGCAATCCATTTTGCGTAATTTCAATTTTAAACGCAAGCCGGGCAAGCCGCATTTGCTCAATGTGAAAATCCGTATATATCCGATATGAATTTGCTTGCCTCTGTGCCTCTGGAATGAGGTTCCATTCCTCATAAAGGCGCACCGTATTGGGATGAACGCCAATAATCTTTGCGACTTCGGCTGTCAGGTATACTCTCAATTTTGCCACCTCCTATTCTATCATAGTATAACGCTATTTTATACCTGGTGTTATAGTGGAAGGTTTTAATTATATAATAAGTTTTATATATTATAAAGGATAAAATGATATTAATGTATGTAATAATTGGATAATAAGATTTGTTCATTAACATACAATCTGCTTACGACTGTTTTCTCATATAGTAAGTAACTTTAGTTTGCGGTTATCTACTAGGGTTAACTAGATCGGCTAATTTATGTTGGTGATTTATGTTCAGCCTAAGTTTGATAATTGCTCAGTATTCGATAAAGCGTGGAATTTGCTGTTTCTAAGATTATATGTTAAGATTATATAATTATAAACCGACTGTATTTGGGGATATTCGTGAAATCCATTATGTTAAATTTATATCGCGCGATAATCATCATTATTCTGACTCTTGGGTTTTTGCTCCTGACGCTGTCGGCAGGATTATTCCTCCTTCTTCGATTTATGGAGCTATACCCGCCTTATACAATGTTGCTCGGTATACTTCTCTGCTTAATTGCGGCTGCTATAACGATGTATATAGAAACTCGCAAGAAAAGAAAGCGCCGTTATATTGCGCAAAGGCCAAGTCATAAAACCAGGCTTTCCATTAAGCAAAATGAGAAAGTACTCAACTCTTTACTATCGCATTTCCCGCATGCTAACGTAATAAGCGACAACGTATTTAGAATACATATTATCAATCCGGGGCATTACATTGAATGTACAGCGAACGATGGTTATATTTCAGTTGCAATTGTCTTAGAGGATTATTGTAGCTATAATTGTGAGGAGGAATCTGAAGAGCTTCAAGCAATCAAACTAAGCAATGAACTGGACGACCTTTTGAATGACAGGCTTATTCAGATTAACTATCTTGATATAGATGACAACCGCTTGTTTAGCTCTCTGTGCACGGTAGATAAATTGAATGAAGTGCTTGATATACAGTTTAATGTATCTCCATCTAAACCGCTATGGATACGCGTTATCTCCACGATATTGCTTATACCCTCTTCCAATGTTTCTAAAGCGGTGATTCGCTCCGCATATGGAACGAGAGACTGCATAGTATACGCTAATTCACATAAGAAACAATAAAAGCAAAATGTTGAATGTATTGTCCTTATCATTCCTTAATTGGTTTATGAACTCATACCGGGCTTTGGGATCTGTATAAATAAGCCTGTACCTTAGGCTGCAAAATGGATATAACATGTTTAACTATAATAATGAATTGCTAACATATGCACATGAATCTGCTTTACTCTTCGTTTTATCAAACCTTTATAAGTTCGTATGATTCAATATAAATGATATAGAGGCGCATATACCCTCTGTTAATAAATATATGTTCAGGAAAGCAGCGATAAATACTCTCCATAACCTTCTTCATTCATTCTTTCCTTCGGAATGAACCGTAAAGACGCGCTGTTGATGCAGTAACGAAGGCCCCCCTTTTCCGCGGGCCCATCGTTAAATACATGCCCAAGATGCGCGTTGCTTTTTTGACCCCTTACCTCAGTCCTGAGCATTGAATGGCTGGCGTCGGCTTGTTTTTTAATCGACGTTTGATTTATTGGTCTTGTAAAGCTGGGCCAGCCGCAGCCGGATTCGTATTTATCCGATGATATAAACAAAGGCTCTCCCGAAACAATATCCACATAAATCCCCTCGCGGAATTCATTATAATATTCGTTTTGAAACGGCGGTTCCGTGCCGTTCTCCTGCGTTACCTTATATTGCATATCGGTTAACCTTTCCCGCAGACCATCATACGAACTTGGCGGCACGGGCTCCTTAGCGCGCTCAAAGGCCTTTGCAGGGATATGACAGTATCCGCGCGGATTGTTATCCAGATATTTTTGATGATATTCTTCAGCCGTGTAATAATTTTCAAGAGGAGCCGATTCGATCACGATCCTGCTATTATGGCGTGCCTGAAGGCGGTTAAGCGCAGCGAGTATTTCCGTTCTATCCTGTGGGTCTGTATAGTATATGCCGGTGCGGTATTGTGTGCCGACGTCGTTACCCTGCCTGTTTTTCGATGTAGGATCGATTATATGAAAGAATCTTTCGAGCAATTCCTTAAGACGGAGAATATCGGAGTTAAATAAGACCTTAACTGTTTCGGCATGCCCGGTATTAAGGCGGCACACCTCCTCATAAGTTGGGTTTACCGTCTTTCCATTTGCGTAACCTGCCTCAGTTTGAAGTACGCCAGGAATAAGCGAAAGATATTTTTCAACACCCCAAAAGCAACCGCCGGCTAGATAAATCGTTTTGATCATTTTTATCACCTCATAGAATAGTATAAGCCTTTCGAGCCAAATTAACTAGGATTCGTCGTTCCGACGCATAAGTTACATCATGTACTCTACACGTATTCGAGGTATGCTGTAATTATGGTAAACTGTATGCCTTTTGTATTGCCCTTCCCCATCATCCAATATATTTTTTTCGAATTAAGAATATAATATACTTGCACAAACATTATTATATGTTTTATAATATTATTGTTATAATCATATTTTGTGAAAGGAGTATACATTCTTTATAATTTTGAATGTAGCGTCTGATGATGAATAAGAAGTATTTAGCTCGCGCTGTCGCAATACTTTTGATGGTATGCATGATGGCAGGGCTTGCGGGATGCAAAGAACAGTCCGCTGGGCCTGATGAGGATTCCGGGGCTTGGGCTCCTCTGCAAAGGGAGGTAAACGGCTGATATTGCATATATCGCAGCCATTAGCATCGCATTTGTGATATGGGCCTATACGAAGCTTTAGCCCGATGAATTTCATGTCTGAACGAATTACGTATTCACTGGCTTAAACCTTGTTTTGCATACCCTTAAACACTCCATTAGGACTTTTGTCAAGAGGAACTTTTTTAGGGGTGGGAAAAAGGGGCGCGAAATGCGCCTGTATACGGTTAGAAGCCGTTTCCGGGGGTAAAACCCTTACCGCCCTTAAAACGTGGCTTTGAGCGTGACAAGAAGCCCATAACAACGCGGGGTTTGGGGCGGTGTAACAAGTCTAAATGTCCATATCGAACTGTCACCCTATGCCCTTAATTCTGTTCTTTGGATGAGGCCGGGCGCGCGGGGCGCGTAGCCCCGTAAAACCCAACGACATTCGCCACGCCAGTGGAGCCGGTTTTGCCGTAGAGTGAAGCGGACGGATACCGGGCAAGGATATTTATCCTGTTCTCTGTTTTCGGCGGCGAAATGTCACGGCAAAAATTCAGTTTGTCAATGGTTCAAGGGTGGAGATTTTTTCGCGCACTTTGCGAAAAAATACTGCCCGTCCATTGACAGGCTGGATAGGTGGAACGGACAAAATTAAAATAACTTTCCATTGGCTGAAATAGGCAAATGCAGTATAATGTGATTATTCAATTCGCTTCGGCGAAATCGACAAATTGAAAGTTGGAGAAAGTCAAAAATGGAATTAACATATAGAAGAGCGGTAAAAGAAGATGCGGATTTACTGATTGATATTTATAACGCTTCATTTTATGAAGATTATGTTCGGTATGGGAAATGTCCTGGTTATGGAAAAACAAAAGAAGAAATGGAATCATCTATTGAAGATTCTGTCAAATATATTATAATGAATAATACGATTCCTGTAGGGGTGATTTCTGTTTCCGAAGAAAAAAAAGGATACTATTATCTTGGTTGTCTGTGTGTGTTACCAGCATATCAAGGAATAGGGATAGGAACGCAGGCATTTCAATATATATTGTCTGTTTGTCCTGACTGGAAAAAGATTACTCTGGTTACACCTTCTGACAAAGAACAGAATGTAAAATTTTATACTAAGAGATGTGGCTTTAGTGTAGGAAGTAAAGAAATGGATGGGAATGTAGAAGTAGTAAACTTTTACATGAATCGTTAACTTCCGGATTATTGATTTGAATTCATTAACGGACACGAAAAAAAGACTACCATGCGGCAGTACCTTTTTCGTGTCTGTTATTCTTCTGTATGTATCGGCGAGGAGTCGAGTGTTTCAAGCATAAATCTCACGCCGAGCCGGAAACCATACATAAAGTTTTCAAAAAGCAAAAGCCGATGACCTTTGTAATACCATATCTCCTAAATCTTCAAATCATTCCCCATCTTTAGAGGAAAGTGCAGAATTGAAATATGTCTTTTCATCACTGATTTTTCGGTTTAGCTCCCTATACTCTGGCGTTCTTACAACGATTTTTTTAGATGGATAAATCTCACCGCTGTAAAGTTGTTGTAGGAGTGTTTTCATTCATTCATCCCCTTGGTGAGAATAAATTTGTCTTTACCAGCGGCGAATACCTCAAATAACATAAGTACGGCTATACGAAAACCCCGCTTAAATACGTCCAACTGATAGAGGTGGTTTTCATCTGCTTTTGCGTCACGAAACTGTACAAACAGTTTCTTTTCCTCGTCATTCAGTTTTGTTTCAAGTTCTTCAGCGGTTTTGTACATTGTGTCACAGCTTTCCTATTTTTGGGGGCTTCCCTTGTACGTTGACGGGTTGACAGACAGTTCATCATCTGCAAATGCGTCTAAAATATTTCCCATTCACATTCACCCCTTTCTTTATGTTCCGATATTGCTCGAAAGGGAAGGCGACGCATGACATAATATTTACACCGCTCTTGCTTTTGGAAAATAGGGCTGGGGAAGTGGTGTGTGACTTTTGTGAGAAGTGCGCCGCTTCATTCTATTTTTTTCTGAGGTCGTCATGTACCTTGTGAACAACTTCTGACTTTGACACTTCGATTTCTTCAATGCACTCGTCCAGCTTTTCCGCTGTTTCTTTATCGAAGTACACTATCAGCATAATATCTTTCGGGTTATCAGTAGGACGACCTTTTGTTATTCCCCAATATCATTACCTGACTTTACACGGTGCCTCCTTTTATATTCTGTTGTTGGTGTTATACAGTCTTAGTAACTCCCTTGCACGTTCTTTCCCGCGCCCGTCTGCCTGTGCCGCCTGTGGCGTGACTGCCTGTTTTATTCGGGGTGTCCCCGTTCCTTTACAATACTCTCCTTTTCGGTTTATAACCTTTTGTTTTTCTTCACATAAAGCATACGCGCTTTAGAAATAATCGTATTAAACCTGCAGATATTCCATAAGATGCTATATAAACAATATGGAGGGATATAAAACATGCAACGAATATGGAAGCAATATAAGCCCTTGTTCATAAGCTTGATCATAAGCCTTGGAGTTGGGGCATTGTCAGCGCTGTTTATTGGAGATGCGACCGCTTATTATAATTCCCTCAAGCAGCCGCCCCTGGCGCCACCATCGTGGGTTTTCCCGGTTGTTTGGACAATACTGTACATCTTAATGGGCATAAGCGCTTATCTCATTTACCGTTCAAACGCGCCGTACCCGAAGAAAGCAAAAGCGCTAATGATATACGGATTACAGCTTGTTGTCAATTTTTTTTGGAGCATTTTCTTTTTCAGGTTTCATTGGCTGCTCTTTTCCTTTGTTTGGCTTTTGCTGCTTCTCGCTCTGATAGTTATCATGATAGCGCTATTCTATCGTATAGATAAGAGAGCGGCGCTGCTGCAGATACCATACTTAATTTGGGTGTCTTTTGCTGGTTATCTGAACCTGGCTATATATTTACTCAACGGCTGATTAAGATTGTTAAGCGTTTTCACGAATGGGCCGGCTGCGTAATTTTCGAAAAGGCGCGTGCGTATAATTAAGCGAATAAACCAGTTTTTGTGTTGGTTGCGAGCCCCTCTGGTGGTAGAAAGATAACAAAACCTGGCATATTTCACAATACGCCAGGTTTTGTTGTTTTGGATAAACAGCGCTTTTAGTCCATACCATTTTTAAGGCTCCGATTGTTCTCAACTTTTTAGGAGCCTGAGTCTGTTAAAAACACCTTGGTGCTCGTAAAGCGTTTCCACAGATTTTAAAAATAATAACGAAATATGCTGCCTCACGCACGGGGGCTGTCCGCGCCAACAGCTTAAAGCGCCTCACGCGGCCCTCAGCTGAGCCGCTCTTTAATAAACCGTCGCGTCCAGCCTTTTTAATCCAAATTACTTATTCATTAAACGCGTCTTTAACCTTTTCAAAAAATCCGCGCTTTGAGGTCTTCGGCCCTTTAACCTTATCGCCAAGGGATTCGGCAAGGCTCTTGAGAAGTCCCTTTTGCTCCTCGTTCAGCTTTCTTGGGATTTCCACATTGACTTTGACGAGCAAATCCCCCTTTAAATTGGAGTTCATGCGCTTAATCCCCTGCTCTCTCAAACGGAACACCGTACCGGGCTGCGTTCCCTCCGGTACCATATACTTGACGGAGCCCTTGAGCACGGGCACCTGAATTTCCCCGCCGAGCGCGGCTACAGTAAACGGGATGCTCATATTCAAATGCAGATCGTATCCGTCCCGCACAAACAGCCTGTGGGGTTTAACCTGTATGGTAATATATAAATCTCCATTCGGCCCTCCCCGAAAGCCCGCCTCTCCCTCGCCGCGGATGTTCAGAGTGCGGCCGGTATCGATACCCGCCGGTATGCTGACCGATATGCGCTTTGTTTTGGTAACGCGCCCGCTCCCCCTGCAATCCATACAGGGGTTCGGTACGGTTTTCCCCGTACCATGGCACGCGTCGCATGTGCGCACGGTTGCGAAAGAACCAAATACGGTGTTTTGCTGTATGCGAACTTGGCCGCTGCCCCCGCAGGCGGCGCATTTTACAGGCTGAGTCCCGGGTTTGGCGCCGCTGCCCTTGCATGTGGGGCAAGCCTCCTCCCGAGGTATCTGTATCTCCCGCTGCGTGCCAAAGGCCGCTTCATCAAACGTTATCGTCATGCTGTATCGCAGATCGTTACCGGGAATAGGTCCGGTTCGCTGGTAAGAGGAGCCGCCGAAACCGCCGTTAAACATCTGCTCGAATATATCGCTGAACCCGCCAAAGCCGTAACCGGCGCCCCCGGCCCCGCCTCCGGCAGAAGGATCAAATGCAGCATGCCCGAATTGATCATACTTGGCGCGCTTATCCGGGTCGGAAAGCACCTCGTACGCCTCGTTCGCCTCCTTAAACTTTTGCTCGGCCTCCTTGTCGTCCGGGTGCAAATCCGGGTGGTACTGCTTCGCAAGCTTTCTGAACGCGTTTTTTATGTCGCTTTCCGAAGCGTTTTGATTCAGGCCCAGCACCTCATAATAATCTTTTTTAGCCAATTCCCCAATGCTCCTTTGCTGTGCTTGCCCGCGCATGACGAAATGCCGCTAGCACGGCACTTCGTCAATCGGGTTTTTTCTCACGCGCCGCGGAAAAGGCAAACGCTCTATCATACCATTTTGCCTCCGCACGCTCGATGGGCGTTATTTATTATCTTCGTCAACGACCTCATAGTCCGCGTCCACCACATGATCATCAGAGGGGCCGGATGCATCCTGCCCTGCGCTCTGCGATTCCCCGGCGTTCGCCTGCGCGTTTTGCTGATAGATCTTTCCAAACACATCGTAGGATACCTCCGTCAGCTTCTCAACAGCGTTTTTAATGGTATCCTGATTGGAGCCTTCCAACGCCGACTTGACCGCCGCTATCTCCGCCTCAACGCGCGATTTATCCTCGGCTGAGATCTTATCGCCAAGCTCTTTCATGGTTTTCTCGGTGGAATAAATCATGCTGTCCGCATGATTGCGCGTTTCAACCTCTTCCTTGCGCTGTTTGTCCTCATTGGCAAACTGCTCCGCATCGCGCACAGCTTTCTTTATTTCATCCTCGCTCAGGTTGCTCGACGCCGTAATCGTTACCTTCTGCTCATTGCCGGTTCCTAAATCCTTAGCGGAAACGTGAACGATGCCGTTTGCGTCAATATCAAAGGTCACCTCTATTTGCGGCACGCCGCGCGGCGCGGGCGCAATGCCCGCAAGCTGAAACCTGCCAAGCGTTTTGTTGTACTGGGCCATCTCGCGTTCGCCCTGAAGCACATGTACCTCAACGCTGGTCTGTCCGTCCGCGGCTGTCGAGAAGATCTGGCTCTTTTTCGCTGGAATCGTGGTATTTCTTTCAATAAGCCTGGTAAATACGCCGCCGACCGTTTCAATACCCAGCGATAACGGCGTTACATCCAGAAGAAGTATATCCTTCACCTCGCCGCCAAGAACGCCGGCCTGAATAGCCGCGCCGATGGCTACGCACTCGTCGGGATTGATACCTTTAAACGGCTCGCGCCCTGTTACACTTTTGACCATATCCTGAACGGCGGGTATGCGCGTTGAGCCGCCGACAAGTATTACTTTATCCACCTGCTCTTTTTTGAGCCCTGCGTCTTTGAGCGACTGATACACGCAATCCTTTGTTTTATCAACGAGATCAGAAGTCAGCTCGTTAAACTTTGCGCGCGTAACCGTCATATCCAAATGCTTCGGCCCGGAACTATCCGCGGTGATAAAGGGAAGGTTGACGTTCGTCTGTACCATGCTTGAAAGCTCTATCTTCGCTTTTTCCGCCGCCTCTTTCAAGCGCTGGAGCGCCATACGGTCGTTTCTCAGATCAATGCCGCTTTCACGCTTAAACTGATCGCAGATGTAATCCATAAGCCGCTGATCAAAATCGTCCCCTCCGAGCCGATTGTTTCCATGTGTTGCAAGCACTTCAAAAACACCGTCGCCGATCTCAAGTATCGAAACGTCAAACGTCCCGCCGCCCAAATCATAAACGAGTATCTTATGATTTGTTTCCTTATCCATACCGTAAGCGAGCGAAGCTGCCGTAGGTTCATTGATGATACGCATAACTTCAAGCCCCGCGATGCGTCCGGCGTCCTTAGTCGCCTGACGCTGGCTGTCGCTGAAGTAAGCGGGTACTGTAATAACGGCCTGCGATACGGCTTCGCCCAAATACGCCTCGGCGTCCTGCTTGAGCTTTTGCAGAATCATCGCAGAGATTTCCTGCGGCGTATAATTCTTTCCGTCAATGGTTTTCTTATAACCTGAACCCATTTCCCGCTTGATCGATGTGATCGTACGGTCTGGGTTTGTGATTGCCTGGCGTTTTGCCACCTGACCAATCATGCGTTCGCCATCCTTAGAGAACGCCACTACAGACGGGGTAGTGCGCGCGCCCTCCGCATTGGGTATAACCACCGGCTCGCCGCCCTCAAGTACCGCCACGCAGGAATTTGTCGTTCCCAAATCAATGCCAATAATTTTAGACATATCTATTTTCCTCCCATTTATCTCTTCTATTTATTATTTCGCAACCTTTACCATACTATGGCGTATGATGCGATCTTTTACCTTATATCCCTTCTGCAACACTTCCAGCACGCTTCCGCTTTGAGCGCCCTCCGCTTCCTCCTGCAGAACCGCTTCATGCAGATTCGGGTCAAACATACCGTCCGCCGGGATCTCGTTCAGGCCGTATTTTCTAAGCGTATCCATCAATTGGCGCTGAACCAGCACAAGTCCTTCCATCCAGTTAAGATCAATCCCTTCAGCATTGCTAAGAGCGCGTTCAAGATTATCAATAACCGGCAGCAAACCAGCGATAACGTTCCTTCCGCCCTCCTCAACGCTGTCCAAATGGATAGCGGCGTTTCGCTTTCTAAAATTATCAAAATCCGCCTGAACGCGCTGGGCAAGCGCCACCATTTTTTCATTTTCCTGCTTTAACCCGTCTATATGCGCTTTGACTCGCTCAAACTCTTCTTTAGTCATCGTAATTTCGTCGGGCAGCTCCTCGGCGGCCGCCGGCTGCTGCTCCAGCGGTTCATTTAGCTTCTTATCGTTCTTTTCATCCTTCATTAAAGCCACTCCTTTATTTATGTTCTTTCATCCTCAAGCAAATTCGTTAATATTTCGCTGAGGCTTTGACCAACATACTCAAGCACCGCGAGAATTCGTGAGTAATCCATACGGGTTGGCCCGATTACGCCCAGCGATCCAATAGGACTGTCTCCTATACGGTACGTTGCCGTTACCACACTGCAGTTTTTCATTTCAGGGTTCTGATGTTCAGAGCCGATGGTTACGCTGAACTCCAGCTTTACCGCGTCCCTGAGCAGGCAATATAACATATCCTTTGCTTCCAGCGCGTTAAGGATACCCTTCGCTTTATCTAAATCGCTGTATTCGGGATGATTAAATATATTTGTCGCGCCGCTCAGCTCAACGCCGGCGGCGTCCGGTTTAATGTCCCGCTGCAGCTTCTGGACAAGGGAAACGCAAAAATCCCGATATTCAGAGAACTCGTACGATAGCTCAGGCATAAGCCGCGAATGTACATCTTCAAGCTTGCGAGATGAAAGTTTAGCCGTAAGCATATTTGAAAGCCGTTCCATATCGCTATCGCGCATACCCGCTGGTATGCGTATAACCGCATCGCGCGTAATGCCCGCATCCGTAATAATAACGGCCAGCGCGCGCCCGCTCGATATGGGGATAAGCTGAATTTGCTTTAGCTTAATATCCGATAGCTGAGGCTTTAGCACCATCGAGGTATAATGCGTAACATTTGCCAATACCCAGGCCGTCTGCTTAATAATATCCTCAACTTCATCAACCCTTCGGTCGATATGCGTGTTGATAAAGCGCGCTTCCTGATCGGTAAGCTGCCAGCGCCTGAGCATATCGTTTACATAAAGCCTATACGCTTTGTCGGACGGGATACGCCCGGCCGAGGTATGCGGCTGTTCCAAAAGACCAAGCTCCTCTAGATCAGACATTTCGTTTCGTATTGTAGCGGAGGACAGGCCAATATCCGATCTTTTGGATATGGTTCTTGAGCCGACCGGGGAGGCGGACAATATATAATCATCGATAATTGCCTGCAATATCTTCATTTTACGCATATCCAAAAGCATGTCGTCTCCCCTTTCAGTAAAATTTGTCTTGTTAGCACTCTAAACCATCGAGTGCTAAGCAACAATAATAAAATAGCACCGCTGCCTTTCTTTGTCAAGCGTATGACCGGTTTCCATTGTGACAAAACCGTAACAAAGGTGTTATAGCGTTATGTTTTTTGCTACTGCTTGTAGTTTGTAGTTTGTTCATGACGGAAACCCATTTAAATGATTTTTAGTATAACGTATACAATACGTATTTCAGTCAATTTGATTGAGGTTGCGGATTCTATTATCGTCTCTACTTTTTAACGATTTTGTTCGTTAATTAAATATATTATTTATCCATATTAACATCGATGTTACTTTACAGCGGTTTAATAACTCTAATCACGTTTTTTCAGTGATTCTCAACATTTTTCTACATCTGGTAATAATAACGGAATCTTCCATACCGATATAATGGCATGGATTGAGTTTAAGGCTCACTCTAAAATCTTATAATAAGCCAAATTTATAACAAGAAAGGAAAAACATATGTCATTAAAGAACAATGTCTCGAGGACTTTAAAGAGATTGCGTATTGCCAGCGGTCTTTCGTTTGAGGAGTTCGCTAAAAACGCCGGAGTAGCTAAGTCCACCTTACAGAATCTGGAAGCTGAGAGCAATTCGACTCTGGACACGATCACTACGGTTGAGCAGAATTTATGTTTACCAGAGGGAGCTTTGCTTTCTGACGCGGGAGACGGAAATTTACCTGTTTTAACTGATACCGTCGCCCTAATATCCATTATTTCAACCATTTTAAAACAGGCCCCTGAGCATTGGCGTAAAATAAAATCGTTTCTGCTTGATTTAATATCGAATATGGACAATATGTTTAGCCGTTGATGAGCATAAACATTAAGTTCATAAGCTCCTTGCCGTAAAAAGAGGGCTTGGGGTTTAATTAGCGCGCCTTCAAATCAGGCAGTATAAAGATAGAACTAATTTAATCTTTGCACATGAGTTTTCCGACTTCTCGTTATAAATAGGTTGTATATTTTAAGACTAATATGAAATCAAAAGATATATTAATTATACTCCAATACTTAACGGACAATATTCTTTTAAAAAAATCGTTAATCGAATATATCATTGATTATTCAACAATAATTAGCAGTATAGCCACTAAGCTAGCCCATAACGCCATAATATGTTGGCATGGATTATGCATATAACTCACTTTAAAATTTAGTTTACAAGCCAATTTTATAATATTTGCCGTCAAGGTGTTCCTTATATTGTATGCGACATAAATAACCTTTTCGGTTGCAGGAACCCCATGGCTTGGCGGCTAATGCTAAGTGAAATAACTGACAGCATTGAGGTGAATATCATGACATTAATGGGCAACTTCTCAAAAAACCTTAAGAGGATACGTACTGACAGAGGTAAAACGGTCGAACAGTTTGCCAAGATACTCGGAATAGGAAAATCTACATTACAGAACTTTGAAGCAGAACGCGGCAACCCCACGCTCGCGACTATTTGCGTAATTGAGCGGAACTTGAATCTCTCGGAGGGGGAAATATTCTCTAAACCCGGGGATAAGGGTTTACCTGAGATCGATTACAACCGGGCGTTTTTATGTTCCATTATTGATCTTGCTAGTAAGCCTGAAGAGTTTGACAAAGCCGTGATGCATGCTAAGGAGTTGTCTTTATTGCTTTCAAATAAGCATGAGAATAAATAAAGGAGTCGTTTTTATGGAGTACAAAATCACGCTTATTCTGCGTAAAATCGGTCTGCGCGCGACTTACACAGGGTTTGGACGGCTTACATATGCCGTAGCGCTTGTGCTTAAGGATGAATCCTATCTAAACAACCTGACAACCCGCCTATATCCTGCAGTGGCAGAGAAGTTTCAGGTTTCCGCCTCATGCGTAGAGCGTTCCATGCGCACCGTCCTTGAGGTGCTCTGGGAGCGCGGCAACATCGCATTGCTTGAGGATCTGCTGGGGTATCATCTGCCGGACAGGCCGTATACCGGAGAGTTTATCGATATTATAGCGAGTTATCTGCGTGATAACGAAAGCCATATATAACTAATCCCCATACCGGTGAAAGAGCGGGCAAGCCTCAGTCCACCCCGATTAACGCGTTTAACCTGCTTTATTTGTCGCGCATTTAATGCGGCCTGCGCGTTATCGTTTAAAAATTTCAAGTTGAATACACGGGGAAGAAAAACCTTCCCCGTGCATCACGCTCGTGTAAAATCATCCGGCGATAACGCCCTTTATAGCTTCCAGTTATGCCTTCAAAGCCTGCTCAAGCTTTTCAACGTAGACGCGCTTGGGGTTGGAACCGATAATACGGTCGACAACCTCGCCATTTTTAAACAGGAATACGGCGGGTATGTTCATAATCCCGTACCTGCCCGCCAATGCCTGCTGTTCATCCACGTTCACCTTGCAGATTTTCGCCTTGCCCGCGTAATCCTGAGCAAGTTCATCCATAACCGGGCCGATCATGCGGCACGGACCGCACCAGCTCGCCCAGAAATCCACTAGCACAGGCATATCCGTGCGGACAGCGCTGTCAAAATCCTTCTCCGTCAAATGAAGCACCATTTTCATTCCTCCTTATCGTCTTCAATAATATCTATCATGCGCGGTTTGAACTCGCTCATGCGTTCAAACCGCGGCTCCAGCATATGAATAATTATGTATGCACATGCCGCAAACAGAACGCCGCCGGCAGCCGCCCAGATATTCCCTGCGCCGGAACCCAGCCATACGCCGGCTAATAAAGCCAACAGAGGGATTCCATACATGATTAGGCTTGCCTTAATCAAGCTGCGCGCGTGCAAAGAGATGGCAACGCGATCGCCAACCTCCGCGTCCAGTGTGTTTTCCATTACAGCCATGGCATGGTTCTCTCCCGCGCTTATACAGCCCCTGCATCTGGCGCATGCCTTCGCGCGCTCAAACCGCACCGTCGCCATGCCGGCCTCAACCTTTATCACTACGCCCGTTCTTTCCATGCCTTTGATCCTGACGCTGTCAAACGTCTATGCGAATGCTCAGATCGTGGAGCTGGTTTTTATCTACCGCGCTCGGCGCATCCGTCATCAGGCAGGATGCGTTTTGCACCTTGGGGAACGCGATAACATCGCGTATGTTCGCGCAGCCCGTCAATAGCATCACGATACGATCCAGCCCATAAGCCAAACCGCCGTGCGGCGGTGTGCCGTATTCAAAGGCTTCCAGAAAATAGCCGAACCGCTCCCATGCAGATTCTTTCGTGAAACCGAGCGTTTGAAACATTTTTTCCTGAAGCTGAGGCGAATGGATCCGTATAGAGCCGCCGCCTATCTCGTTTCCGTTGAGCACGACGTCGTAAGCCTTCGCTCGGACTCTACCGGGCTCCGATTCAAGAAGATGTAAATCATCGTCCTTAGGGCTGGTAAACGGATGATGCTTCGCTACATAACGGTTATCTTCCTCATCCCACTCCAGCAACGGAAAGTCTGTAACCCATAAAAAATCATAACGCCCAGGCTCAATTAAGTCCAATCGCCTGGCAAGCTCTAAACGCAGCGCCCCAAGCGAAGCATAAACCGTTTCCTCCCGTGCGTCCGCTACAAAGAACAGGATATCGCCCTTTTCAGCGCCCGCACGTTTTTGTATCGACTCTAGCTGATCCGGCGTGAGAAATTTTGCGAAAGAGCATTGCATACCATCGGGCTTGAGGCTCATCCAGGCCAAGCCCTTCGCCCTGTAAATCTTTACAAACTCGGTCAGCTCATCAATGTTTTTTCGCGTAAGCCGCGCCGCGCCGCCCTTTAAGTTTATCAGTCGTACGCTCCCGCCGCCTTCGACTGCGCCGGTAAATACCTTGAACCCGCACCCCTCAACAATGTCGCTCACGTTAACGAGCTCCAAGCCGAAGCGCGTATCGGGCTTATCGGAGCCGTATCGTTCCATCGCCTGCGCATACGTCATGCGCCTGAATGGCGTTTTAACGTCTATTCCCAGCGTTTCCTTCAACAGCCGTTTGAGAAAGCCCTCGTTAACGGCCATCACGTCTTCTTCCTCAACAAATGACATCTCAAGGTCAATCTGCGTAAACTCAGGCTGCCTGTCCGCGCGCAGATCCTCGTCGCGGAAGCACCGCGCTATTTGCATATACCGGTCATAACCACCTACCATGAGAAGCTGCTTATACTGCTGCGGGCTTTGCGGCAGGGCGTAGAAATCGCCCGGGTGTATGCGGCTGGGTACAAGATAATCCCTCGCGCCCTCGGGCGTGCTTCTGCAAAGGATTGGGGTTTCAACCTCAATAAACCCGTTATCGGAAAAATATGAACGCGTTATTCGCATAATTTCATGGCGCATCTTCATGATATGCTGCATGCGCGGCCTGCGAAGATCCAGATACCGGTATTTAAGCCGCACCTGTTCCTGCGCGTTCAATTCATCTTCAATATAGATAGGAGGCGTCTTAGCCGTGCTGAGTATTTTAAGCTCGCTTACGCAAACTTCGTACGCGCCTGTTTTCATGTTGGGGTTTACCATCTCATCCGAGCGTTTTTGAAGCTTACCCTTAACGGCCAGAACATACTCGGAGCGAATGGTTTCCGCCCTTTTAAACGTGTCCTCATCAAGCGCGCCCGCGTCAAAGGTTAACTGGATAATCCCCGTCCTGTCCCTAAGCCCGATGAATATAAGCGCGCCAAGGTTGCGCCATGTGGCCGTCCAGCCCATTAAAAGAACCTCTTTGCCAATATCCTGTTCGCCTGCCTCGGCGCAGTAGTGCGTGCGCTTCCATCCCCGCAGCAACTCAATCATAGTTACACTCCTATTTTAATAATATTTAAGGGCCGAGGCCCGTAGCATTTGCTCGCTCAATTCATCCGCCTGAGCTCTCGAAACCCGCATTATTGGGGCTTCATTCTTTGATATTTGACCAAGCCATGCCCGCATACAGATCCTGTTCAAGTTATGCGGTAGCCGCTTATAATTGTCAACCGCTTATCACGCTATGCTTTCACCGCCTGAGCGAGATCCTCAATTTCAACATCCCGCTCCTCGCCCGTATCCATGTTTTTAAGCCTTGCCACGCCGCGGGTTAATTCATCCTCTCCCAGCATGGCCACAAATCGGGCTCCGAGCTTACCCGCGTACTTGAACTGGGCTTTGGCGCTCCTCACCATATGATCGCATTCCGCCTTCATTCCGGCGGCCCTGAGTTCATGGGTAAGCTTGAATCCCGCGAGCCTCGCATCCCCGCTCATTGCCGCAACATAAACGCGGCAGCTCTCCGGCCTGGGTATTTGTACGCCGTGGCTCTGTGCTGTGAGCAGCAGCCTTTCCATCCCTAGGCCAAATCCTACGCCCGGCATTTGAGGCCCGCCAAGCTCCTCAACAAGCCCGTCATACCGTCCCCCTCCGCAGACCGTGCTCTGCGAGCCTATTCCTGTTGATACTATTTCAAATACGGTTTTGGTATAATAATCAAGGCCCCTTACGATACGCGGGTTAATCGTATAGGGTATCTTAAGCGCGTTCAGGCAGGACTGAAGATTATCAAAGTGCCCAGCGCATTCGTCGCATAATGCTTCTTTGATTAGGGGGGCGCCCTTTGCAACTGAGGCGCACCGCTCCTCCTTGCAATCCAGGATGCGCAACGGGTTTCTGTTCAGCCTATCTGTGCATGTCGCGCAAAGCTCCCCGCTCATTCGTTCAAAATACGCTTTGAGCTTTTCATTGTAATCCGGCCGGCATTGCGGGCAGCCGATGCTGTTGATCTCAACATTCAAACCATGAACGCCCATTTTCTCAATAAGCTCAAGCGCCATTGAAATGCATTCTGCGTCAACGCTCGCCTCTTTCGATCCGAATGCTTCCACGCCAAACTGGTGATGTTCCCTCAACCGGCCGGCTTGAGGTTTTTCATAGCGAAAAACGGGGCTGTTTAGATAATACATTTTTATCGGCAACGGCTCGTTGAAAAGCCTGTTTTCAAGCAGCATGCGTACCGTCCCCGCCGTGCCCTCCGGCTTCAGGCTTATTGAACGCCCTCCTTTATCCAAAAAGGTATACATCTCTTTCTGAACAACATCCGTCGTATCGCCGACGCCGCGCATAAAAAGCTCCGTATGCTCGATAACCGGCGTACGGGTTTCCAAAAAGCCGTATCGCGCGCAGACGTCTCGTATTATGCCCTCCAGATACTGCCACTTATAGCTCTCGCAGGGTACGACGTCTTTTACGCCCTTAGGCGCCTGCACCTGTTTCATACTTAATCCTCCGTTATAAAATAAAAGCCCCCGCCCTTAAATAGGGACGAGAGACCCGCGTTGCCACCCTGATTGAACTCATGTTGAATTCCGCTCATTCCGTTAACGCCGAACTACGTCCATGCCTACGAAAATCATTCAGCACGGCGGCTCCCGGGCGTCTTCACCAGCGGCGTCGGCGGACAGCTCTCAGCAACGCTATCCTCTCTTTAGCCCGTTTCGCAGGTTACTCTTCCGTTCCTTGCCTTTATTGATGCTATTATAGTTAGAAAGATTCCGCCTGTCAATCCTCAGAATGGATCTTTTTCCAGAACGGATATACATTACGCTCAATTAATCCATGCCAGCCTTTTCATGCTATACCGGGCGTCATTACGCAGCTGCCGCGTAAACCATCATAGGTTATCGTATAAACAGCTGGGCTTTTTCCCCGTTCAATTGAGTGAGCTTATTAATATATGTATCAATATCCTTTGGGTGCGGTATGCGCTCTACCCTACGCTGCCCGCCCAGCACGCGTTTTGTCATCGCGCCAGCGCCATGCGCCATGATGCTGGTGGTTTCCTCCATCATATCGATATTGTATATGCATTCATGTCCCTCCAGCGCGTAACCGACGTTCTCCAAATTGCCGCTCATGTATTTCTGGCGGTACATATAATAGGGGCGCATGCCCATAGACTTCGCCGCCTCAGCCCCTAAGGAAACCATCCGAGACGCTGTTTCGGCATCCGGCAGCGGGAACTCATCCAGCCGCGCTTTGAGCAGTGACGAACGCTTTACGGCCAGCGTATGCACGGTCAGGTTTTGGGGCTTTAGGCGCATAACCCTATCCAGCGTGTTGCGCATATCCGCTTCCTTCTCCCCGGGAAGGCCGGCGATTAAATCCATGTTCACACAGGCAAACCCAACGTCGCGCGCCATTGCGAACGCTTCCTCTATCTCCTCAGACGTATGGCTTCTGCCTATGAGCTGAAGGGTTTTATCGTTCATGGTCTGCGGGTTTATGGAAATCCTGCCCGCGCCGAGCCTACGTATGGCGACGAGCTTTCTCATATCGACAGTATCGGGCCGGCCCGCTTCTACCGTCAGCTCCCGGCCAAACCCGCCGTATGCGTCAAGAGCGAAGGATAATACGTCCTCCAGCTCCTCCGCGGTCAATACCGTCGGCGTTCCCCCGCCGACATACATAGCGCGAACGCGCATCCCCGCATCGCGCGCGATTTTAGCTCCGAAGGCGATATCCTGCCTGAGAGCAAAAAGATAAGGGCGCATATCCGTTTTCTCCCCGCGTATGCTGGATGCAAACGAACAGTAAAGGCAACGGCTTTTGCAGAACGGTACGCCGATATACACATCCACGTCCTTTTCATCCTGATCTTCAAGGATGGGGTGTTGGATGTAAACGATTTTTTTCGCCAAATCCAACTTCTCCTGATGCACGTCAAAATCTTGAAGCATCGTCTCAAGCGCCTTTTGTTCGCCCATTTCCTCCTGCAGTTCCCGTAAAAGGCGCGTGGGGCGTATTCCGGTCAGCGAGCCCCAAACCGGCCTGTTGTCCGTATACAAGAGACGCATCAAACGAAATACCGCTATCTTAACGCAGCGCTTTTTGTATCGTTTTTCAACCAACGCGGCTTCCTTATGAGCAGGCATGCGGTACTCGTAACGTGCCTCAATGGGTTTACCGGATACCGTCATGCGCGCGCTGCTCAGCGCCCGCCAAACGCCGCCTTCTTCATACATGAATACGCTTAAGCACTCTTCATCATGTACGACAGGCCCCTCATGTAGGATAATTTCAGCCTCTTCAATAAAAAGCCTGATTTCTTCACATATATCGTTATAGAATCCGGGCAGGTTTGTATACAGCCTTACCATTTGTTCATATTCCACTGCTTCATATAAGGGTTGTTTTTACGCTCATATTCAAGCGTTGTCCTCCCCATATGCCCGGGATATACCTGATAATCCCCGCTGAGCGCAAAGAGCCGGTATTGAATGGATTCATACAGCGCTTCAGAGCTGGAGCCCGGTAAATCACAACGCCCCACGCTTTGCAAAAACAGGGTGTCCCCGCTGAACATCACGCGTTCATCATTTATAACGAAGCAAACGCCGCCTTTCGTATGCCCCGGCGTAGCAATTACGTCTACCGTCAATCCGGCGGCCGTAAGCCTATCGCCGTCTTCAAGTAATAAGTCCGCTCTGCAGGGCGCAACGCTGATTCCAGCCATATTGGACAGGTTTATTCTAGAATCCCATAAACCGTCGGCGTCCTGTTTATGGATGGCGACCTTCGCGCCAAGCTCTTTTTGCAGGCGCGCAACCCCGAGTATATGATCAAAATGACCGTGCGTTAACAAAATGTGCGTGCATTTTAAGCCATGTTTATCAAGGTGCTCCAGCGCCTGTGACGCGTCAGCGGGATCGACGATAAAGCAATCCTTTGCCGCGCCTTTACGCGCGATGTAGGTGTTTACGCCCAAAGGGCCAGATAATAGCCTTACAACTTCCATTAAAACAGCCTCTTGCTTTCAAGTAATATAGTGACAGGCCCGTCGTTTACCAGGCTCACCCGCATATGCTCACCGAACGCGCCCGTTTGAACCGGTACGGAATCGGAAAGCTTTGCCGCGGCTCTCCGGTATAAAACCTCAGCGCAGTCGGGCGCTGCCGCCTGCGTAAAACTGGGCCTGCGCCCCTTTCTTGCGTCACCGTAAAGCGTAAACTGGGATATGAGCAGTATCGAACCGCCCGCGTCTTTTACCGAAAGGTTCATTTTTCCATCCGAATCCTCAAATATACGTAACCCTGCCAGCTTATCGCAGATATAATTCAGATCTTCCTCCGAATCCGCAGCGCCAACACCCAAAAATACCAGCAGCCCTTTTTTTATTCCGCCGATCAACTGCCCTTCAACCGTGACCTCGGCTTCGCTTACGCGCTGTACCACCGCACGCATACATTTCCTCCTTAATAAGCTATATCGTCTGCGCGCTGGACCGGTATACCTCTGAAACGGACTGAACCTTGCGCAGCTTCTTTATGATGGAATCAAGCTGAGAAGTATTCGATACATCAAAAGAGAGTTGGGCGGTTACGTAATTATCCCTGTCGGTTTTGGCATTAATCGTCCTTGGGCTTATGTTCATGCTCAATAGTGCCTGTGAGATATCCATCATAAGCCCCGGCCTGTCCACGCCTATAATCTGGATGTTTGCCGTATAGGAGGATTTTTCATTAGACGCCCATTTAACACCTATAATCCTGTCCCCCTCCAAAGCGAGCTTATTAAAATTCGTACAATCCCGCTTGTGAACCGAAACTCCCCTTCCTCGCGTAACGTAGCCGACGATTTCATCCCCGGGCAGAGGGCTGCAGCATAGTGCGAATCGCACCATCATATTTGGTTCGCCCTCTACGATAACGCCCCGTCCGGAACCGTGACGTATGGGCTTTTGCTCCTGTTCCTTAAGTTCAAGCCTCTGAGCCAGTTCCGCGGCTTTGCGCTCCTTGCGGTATTGCTCAAGCATTTTGTGCACAACCTGGTTGGTCGCTAGCCCGCCGTAGCCTATCGCCGCGTATATGCCTTCCATATCCGGTATATTATAACGCTTAAACAATTCCGCTAAGGATTCAGGGGTCAGCAGCTCGCCGAGCAGATAGCCCTGTCTGCGGACAGCGTCCGTGAGCATTTCCTTGCCCTTTTGTATATTCTCTTCCCGATTCGCTTTCTTAAACCATTGGCGAATTTTTGCTTTCGCCTGCTGCGTTTTAACAATCTTTAGCCAATCCCTGCTGGGCCCTTGCTGTGATGAAGAGGTGACGATTTCAACTACGTCGTTGGTTTTCAGCTGATAATCCAGCCTTGCCATTACGCCGTTTACGCGCGCGTGTTGCGTGTGGTGACCGATGTTCGTGTGTATGCGGTAAGCGAAATCCAGCGGTGTTGAGCCTATGGGCAGATCAATTATTTCCCCCTTCGGCGTAAGTACAAACACGTAGTCGCTGAAAAAATCCTTGCAGATGTTATCCACAAACTCGCGGGTTGTATCCGCGTCGCTTTCATATTCAAGCGCCTGCCTGAGCCAAACCAGCTTGCTGTCGAGATCATCCTGTCCAGTACGCCCTTCCTTATACATCCAATGCGCGGCAATACCGTATTCCGCGGCGCGATGCATCTCATACGTGCGAATCTGTACCTCAAAGGGTATTCCCACGCTGCTAAAGAGCGTCGTGTGCAGCGAACGGTACATGTTCGGTTTTGGCATGGCGATATAATCCTTAAACCTGCCGGGCATAGGCTTCCAAAGCGAATGGATAACCCCAAGCGCGGCGTAGCAGTCGTTGACCGTGTCGACGATTACGCGAACCGCCACAAGATCGTAAATATCATTAACCGTACTGTTCAGCTTGTTGATTTTTCGGAATATGCTGTAAATATGCTTCGGCCTGCCGCTGATATGCGCCTTGATATCAGCGCTCTCAAGCTGCTGACCTATGGTTTCCATGGCGCTTTGCAAAAGCTTTTCCCGTTCCTGCTGCTGAGGCGCTATAAGATCGTGCAGCTTCTTAAACTCATCGGGGTACAGGTATGCGAACGCCAAATCCTCCAGCTCGCCCTTAATCGCGCCGATGCCGAAACGGTGTGCCAGGGGGGCGTATACCTCAAGCGTTTCACGTGCTTTACGCATCTGCTTATCGTGCGTGCAGTACTGCAGCGTGCGCATATTGTGCAGGCGATCCGACAGCTTGATGATAACGACGCGGACGTCGTTTGCAATAGCTAGAAACATTTTTCGCAGGTTCTCAGCGTGCTGCTCTTCCCTTGTGGCGATGGTCGTAAAGCTTGATTGCGTCAATTTGGTTACGCCGTCCACCATTGTCGCAATATCCTCGCCAAACTCCTCCGCTATCATTTTTACGGTAATATTTTCGCCATCCTCCACCACGTCATGCAAAAGCCCCGCGATAACCGTTTGCGCATCCATGCCCATCTCAAACAGCAGAAGAGCCACGGCTTCCGGGTGGATATAATAAGGCTCGCCCGAAGCGCGCTTCTGGCTGGCATGAACTTCTTTCGCGAAACCCATCGCCTTAATAAGCAGCGACATCTCCTCATCCGTAAAACGGGTTGCGCATTTATTTTTAAGCCGATCCATAAACGCAGCCTCCAATCCGCATACAAAAAACGACCATAACAATTATAATATGAGTGCGGGCGTAAGAAAAAAATCGCGTCATTGCCGAAACGGCGCTGACAAACAATTTACCGAACTTTAAGCTTACCTATACTTAAAATTTCATTACAGATTCCACATCGTAGCCATTGAGGGTTTCCCGGCCCTTGAGCTCGGCAAGTTCAATAGCAAACCGCGCGCCCGAAACGATTCCGCCCGCCTTTTCAACCAATCGTATCGTCGCAAGCGCGGTTCCTCCCGTAGCCAAAAGATCGTCCACGATAACGACCCTCTGCCCCGGCAGGATAGCGTCCTCATGGATTTCAAGCGCATCCGTTCCATACTCCAGGCCGTAATCATAGCGGTTGGCCTTGCAGGGCAGCTTTCCCGGCTTTCTCGCCACAACGAATCCCGCTTTGAGCGCATAGGCAAGCGCCGAGCCGAAAACAAACCCCCGCGCCTCAGGACCCACAACGACGTCGACCGCGCGCCCGTTCAGGCTGTCAACCATGCGGTCTATCAGTTCCCGGTAAGCGTCCTTATTTTTAAGCAGGGTCGTGATATCGCGGAACAATACGCCCTTGGTCGGAAAATCCGGTATCGTTCTTATCGTGTCTTCCAGCTTCATTGCCAGCTCCTCCTCAGATACGGTTAATTACCGCGTTATATTCTTCCAGATACCCGTCGAGCGCCTGCGCCAGCGCGTAGGATTTACTCTCAATCAAAGGGCGAAACGGTGCGTTACGCAATATAGTAACCGCGCCGTTTTGCTGTACGTTCAGGAACGAAAGCTCTTCAAACACGCCTAGAGCAAACGCGCATTGGGTCTCCGTATATCCCGTATTTCGGGCCATGCGCCTTGTAAGCTCGCTTTTCCTAAGAACCCCCTCGGCGCCGATGCGCCGTGCCGCCGTGTACAGCAGCTTCATTCCATCGCGCTCCAGGCGCAGCGCGCGCACCATATCCGCGCATTGAGGCTGCGGACGGTTACCCGCGAAAATCCGAGCGTTCGGCGCAAGTTCGTGCAGTCGGCCCACAATACCTTTGCTCATCGCGCAGTCATATACGAGGATCCGCTCATACCGCCAAATCTCCAATTCATCAAGCACAGGCGCAAGCACAACGGCGTTGTATGCGCACGGCGACGGCCGCAGCTGTTGAAAACAAACGTCCGCTCGCGTATCTAGGCCAAGCTCGCGCAGCTTCTTGAGCAGCCTCTGCGCTCCATCCATTGTAAAGCATAATATCAGCGAGCCGCTGATGGATTGTTTTAAGCAAAGCGCCAACGCCTCCGGCGGCGCAACGGAAATAATGCTCGCTTTATTACACGTATCATTATATAGAAGATTACGATAAAATGCATCATAAAATTTATACGCGCGCGCCTTGATATATTCCTGCTCACAGACAGGCTGCTCCGCCCTGATTTCTTTTAGATGAAGCTGAAGGGCGCTTGTCCCGTTCCAATCGTTTACCTGCGGATAATATAAAACGCCGCACCTGTCCATATCCAGGATTTCATTAAAGCGCTCCCCCATTGAAAAACCAACAGCGTCCAGGCTGGAAACGCCGTCGGCGGCCCGGGCTTTTAGATGCTCTCCGTTAGCGCCGATACGCCTTAACGAATAGAGCCGTACGTTTTCCGCCCTTAACAGGGGTTGGGGGTTCCCTTCACCAAAAGGCGCAAGCAGGGCGAGTTCCCTTATGAGCGCCCTGTCAACTTTGTCGAGCTTTAAATCAAGCTCGTAGCGCCTTCGCGGAATAAATATTTCCTCCGGTATGCTGTCGGTTAGATAGCTGTTGAGCGCATTGATGAAACCCGCTAATTCTCTTTCATGCATCGTCAAACCGGCGGCGCGCGCATGCCCTCCGAACCGGACAAAATACCGCGCGTGTAAACGAAGGGTTTGATACAGATCCACACCCTCTATTGAACGGGCCGAACCAACCAACATCCCCCCGCTTCCGCCAAATAGCAGCACCGGACGGTGATATTTTTCCGCAAGCTTTGAAGCCGCGATACCAATTACGCCGGTATTCCATCCCGGACTGTACAAAACGATAGCGCGCTTATGCGCAAGGTTATCACCTGCTATCGCGGCCTCGGCTTCTTCAAGAATAGACTGCTCTTCCTTCTGGCGCCGGTTGTTTAGCTCGCATAGGCAATCCGCAATTTTCCGCCTCTCCGCCTCGTCTTGCGAACAGAACAGCTTCACGCCCAGACACGCGTCCGCAAGCCTCCCTGCGGCGTTGAGCTTGGGCGCTATTAAAAACGCCAAATCGCGCTCGCTAAAAACCCTTCCCGCGCCCCCGCTTTTGTCGGCTAAAAGGCGAAGGCCCAGGTTGCATTCCCCCCGGTTTAACGCTTGAAGCGCGAGCGCAGTCAGAACTCGGTTCTCGCCGGTGAGCGGCACCACGTCCGCTACGGTCGCAAGCCCCGCCAATGGAATGAACTCCTCTAACCGAGCCACGCCCCCGATAGCTTGTACCAGTTTAAGCGCCAGCCCCGCGCCGCAAAGGATGGATTCCGGATAAGAGTTATCCGGGCGCGTATGCGCAACAACAGCTAAACACTCTGGAATCTCTGCTCCGCACTGATGATGATCAGTAACAATAAGTTCGATATTAAGCTTTTTGCACAATTTTGCTTCTTCAATCGCCGATATACCGTTATCCACCGTGATAAGAAGCTTAATCCCGTTTTTATGCAGCCGCTCCACAGCCGCGCAATTGAGGCCGTAACCTTCCTGATGCCGGGACGGTATATAATAAGTAACATTCGCGCCTATTGACGTCAGATATAGGAAAAGGATGGAAGACGCACATATGCCGTCCACGTCGTAATCGCCGTATATACAAATGGGTTCCCCCCTATCAGCGGCCACTCTTATTCTGTCCGCCGCTATCTTCATATCATTGAGGGCGAACGGATCGTAAAGCGACTCAATGGAAGGATTTAAAAAACGCCGAATCTGCTCATTCGTTCGTATACCCCTGTTGTACAGTAGCTCCTGAAGTAAAGGCGATATGCCGGGCGCATCAACAGGCGCGCCCGGCTTAACAGGCCCATTCCACTCTTTCTTTATAAATAGCTTCATATTTTAAATCTTTTGTATGTAAACACATTTTTACCGGAATAACCCGGACAACATCGCTGTAAGCATGCCGGCCAAAACGCCTAGCAGCAGATCGCTCAATACCGCGACAGAAAAGGATACCTGCCCGGATAAAATCGAAAAAACCACAAAGGCCATTACGATATATACCGCTCCGGTTATCGCTCCGATTATCCATTTTCTTCTGCCGCAGCCTCGTATTGCCAGCAGGGCGGCCGCTGCCGCGCACAGCGCCTTGATTACTGAGTTTACAACGGGCATGCTGGCCTCGTCAAGCCAGCCCTGCATTAAAGCGACTGCATAAATGAGAATCAACACAATACTTAATACGGATGCTATCAGCGCGCCCTTTAATATTTTTACAGGCATGCTGGAAGCTTGTTTCGCAGTTCCTTTTGATGAACTCATGGGCGCACCCCTTAAATCTGAAGTTGTTAAAGAATATGCGCTGAAAATTAAAATATACCGGCCGTATATATAACATGGATAAACCCGAGCCCGCGGGCAAGCAAATTCCGCGCGTTCAAACCATATAAAAGTTTTTTTAAAAAGCTTACCCGCTTTTCAATGCGCGACTTAAATTGTTCGTGATATGGGCTCTGCCTGCCGCCTTCTTGTTAATCTGCTCAGAACAATATATCAGATCGCGATATTCTATTTCGTTAATCGTTCATGCGCTTTTTAGATAAATTAAAATGAAAGGCGATCAATAAAGCGACAATATATGGCAAAGGTTGTAATATTTAACCATCATGAAACTTCAAGCTATAATGTGTAAAATGGATACGAAATCCCAATATCCCAATCGTAACAAAGGTAACACATTGCCGTACATTAAACACTTGGAGTCAGTAGAAAAATATCGCCTGCTCGGTCCTTAAATGCCTGAGCGCGCTAAGCGAAAATCCGTCAGGTCGGTTATATGTGATATGGCTGTTCTGCGGGAATTTCAGAACCTTGGGATAGGTATGAGATTTTGAGAAGATGCAAAGAACATTTCCCGTATTAGAATGGTTGGTAGGACTACAAAGAACATTTCTACTTAGTAAATCTCTGTACCGCGCTGAAACAACTAATGTTGACGGCGCATTGAAGTTCTTAAGCTGTAAAGGGTGTTTGTACATGCTGTAACAAACACCCGTAGCAACCGCTTAAAAGCTCATTGTTCAATAAAACTCAAGTACGCACAAATCAAAGATCGCGTTAGGCTAAGTTATTTTGCTTCCTTAACCGCTTCATCGAGGGTGTTTTCAACCGCCACGTCCTCAACTGAAGCGATTGCGCCGCGAGCAAACACCAGCCGCGCATGATCAGGGCCGACCTTAATCGTAATAATATCGTCCTTTACATTGGTGACGGTGCCATATATGCCGCCGATTGTGCGCACCCGGTCGCCGGGTTTTACGGAGTTAAGCATTTCGCGCACTTTTTTCTCACGCCTGCGCTGGGGGATTATCATAATTGCGAACATTACGACCATCATGAGGATGATCAATACCATCGGATTACTGAAAAAGCTGCCGATCGAACTTATAAAACCTTGATCCATTTGTTTACCATCCTTATCCTAGATAAAACTTCAAGATTATGTTATATGATTATGCCGCCTGCGTCAAGCGTCAACGGCAAATAACACACATTCGCCACAAACGGCTTAGTATCTCTCAAAGGCGTACAGCGTTTCTTCGGCCGTGAGTTGTTCGGCCGATTTTACGGGAATATCGTTAAAGAACGCGCCGGCAGATAATATCTTTATCATATTAAACGGCTTGTGTGACTCTCTCGCTCCTTCAAGGCCTTCCCGGTTAAGCGGCCAAGGCGCGAATACTCTGGTGCAACCTGTTTTCAATGCGTTAATAAGCGCCATAGCGTCGCTTCTTTGCCCTGCAAGCTCCGCAATGTGAATAACGCCGCCTTCAAGTCTTTCGCCAAGCGCGTACGCATTTCCCAGCATGGCCGCCATCCCCCCGCACGTTTGGAATTCTTCAATCAACAGCCGGCAATCCTGCTCCGTTCGGATTGAAAATCCGTTTTGATCCCGCATAAACGAACGGTAAATATCAAGCATGCGATCTGGTTCAATACGGTTCGTATTTAACACTGCGCGCTCGGAATTTACCCCTTTCCATTCGTATTCCCTTCTTTGAACAAAAACTGAATAACTAAATTTTTGATAAAATTCAAAATTAAAGGGCTGGAGCGTCGCCGCTAAGACACCGTCCGCGAGCATACGTTTTTCGGCAAACCTCATCAGCGCGGCCGCTACGCCCTGATTCCGGTATCGTTCAAGCGTAGAAACCCCGGCAACAAGCGCGCATCTTTTCTCTCGTCCAAAAAAGCTGGCGCAGTACGGCAGCATATGCAGCGCGCCCATCATATCGCCGCACGGGCTAAACGCGGCTACAACGTTTTTCCAGGAGGTGCGGGATTGAAAATAGTAATCGCTAAATGCGCCTTTATCTCCCTCAAAGCACATTTCCCATACGTGTTTCGCGCGGCTGTACTCTTCCTGCTTTATCGATCTTAGCTCCATCACTCCCCCGCCTTTCTCGCCTCGAATTTCTCCAGAAGCATAACGGGGTGGTATGAAAGCTTCGCTCGGCGCAGGCCCTCTAGTCCCATGTCCTCCTCACGGTTAATCAGTTCCATCTGACTCCATTCATGTTCCACAAACTGCTGGTTAATCGCCGCATACAGCCCAGGTATGCCCGCAAGCGCTTTCTCAATATGGATGACGGCCATTCTCTCGTTAATCGGCTGACCCAGCGAAAAGGCCGCTAATTGACCGTCAATACGAATACCGCCGCCTTTTACGCCAAGATAATCCATGTGTTTTAAAACCGTCAGTATTGCCCGGCGTTCGCCAAGCACGCCCGGCTGCGACGCTTCCTTATGGCGCACCCACTGCTCATATACGTTCATGCACTCATCTACCATATCAGAATTTACCTGTACGTACTCAAAGCCTGGGTTCGCGGCGCGGAATTGATTCAAATGATTCCGCTTCCCGTGAAACTTCTTTCCCTTTAAATTGATTAAATCCGAAGCGTTGTATATATAATCGTGATTATCCCTGTCTTGCGTTAAACGGTAATCAGGGCATTCCTTTTCAAACGCGGTTTTTAGTTTGCCGCAAATTCCGCTGAATACAGGTTCTATTCCCTGTTCGCGTAAATGCGAAGCCGCCGCCTCAACAGCCGCGTGATATCCACGTTCTGGTTTTTCTGTTAAGGGCGCCAGCATAATAGGAGGCTTCCCTCCATAAGTAAGCTGAATGAACAACGTATTGTTCTCAAACGCCAGCTGAATATTTTCCTGCCTGCCCCACATCAGCAAATTGGTAAAGGTATACTCTGAATTCTCCAGTTCCCATTGTTGAATATGTTTTTCAACGGCCTCCTTATGGCCGGGCATTATATCCTCAAAATTTAAGCGCATGCAAATTATCTCCTCAAGCCGGAAGTTATACTGTTTACATTATTCCGCTTTATTGGGCTGAATAATCTCATAAGCTGTTAGAATCGATGCGGTAATCGGTATTGCGGGTACGCTTATCGCCCGAGAAAGGTCGCTTTCCAACGTAAACTCCATATCGGAAATGATCGTTGTGAGGTTTTGCGGCCCATTTTCCTCAATATAATACGGTTGTTCCGGTTTTATCGTTATCCCGGCCTCCTCGGCAAGCAAAGCGGCTTTTCGCGCCGCATCATGCGTCGCTTCAGATAAAGCCCGCGTATACGCATCCTGCGGGTCGTCAAGGCTGAACGTTAAATCCCGCGCTTCATAAGCGCCTGCCTTAAGCCCGGCGCTGATAACGCAATTCAATATTTCAGTACGCTCAACCCGTACCGTAACGCTGCCCGACATATCGTAACCGTCAACCAAAGCCTTCTGATTATCCTGATATTCGAACCGCGGGACCGAAAGCGGGGCGGATGCGCTTACGTCGCTGTTTTCAATTCCCAGCAGCGTCGTGCCCTCCTCCAATCTGTTCAATATGCCGTCATAAGCCGCCTGCGCCTTCTCCTGGGAATCGCCATAGGCCGTCAAATAAAAGGTTATGGACGCGGCGTCTGGGCTTAACAGCATGCGGCAGATTCCATCCGACTTTACAAGCCTTACGGCCCCAGTCTCCTCTTGAGTGATATTGATATCCAGAGGCGGGTATGTATTATTGAGATGCTCTTCAATCTGCTCCGGGGACTTGCAGGACGAGAGCAGCAGGATAAGCAATAAAACACCCGCTGATAACGCGGTAATCTTCCTCACAAAAAGCCTCCACAAATGAGTTAAATAACAAGCCGGGTAACATCTAACCCACACGGCTTGTATTCTCATTATATTCCACTAAGCGGTCCCAGTAAAGCCAAAAAAGCCTTTACAAGCGGATTTAGGTTATGCTAATATGTTAAAAACACGCCGGAGTGATGGAATTGGCAGACGTGACGGACTCAAAATCCGTTGGTAGCGATACCGTGTGGGTTCGAGTCCCACCTCCGGCACCATGAAGGGTTGACAAAAAAGATGTCAACCCTTTTTTCTTAGGATTCATGCGGGCTTGCTGGCTTTTTGGAGTGAAGTCTGAAAACTATGTTTACCGTGGATGTCCAACCTAAATAGCGGATTATAAAATTCGTACTGCACCAAAAGCGGGGCCGAAGTCTTAAAAAAGACAACGACCCCGCTTTTTTGTTTCTTTACTAGCTGGCATTTTGGTCGGACGATGGGGAAACCTAATAGAAATACTCAATTGGGGGACCTTTATGTTATCCGTATGCTTGCCAGGTACAGGCGGGATGCTGCCTTTGCCTCAGCGGTGGCTGTCCTGCTGTTGGATTGAATATCAGGGGGGCGCTCTGTTAATCGACTGCGGAGAGGGCACACAAATCTCTCTGCGTGAGGCTGGCTGCAAGCTGAGCCATTTGAAGATGATCCTAATCACCCATTTCCACGCCGACCATATCATGGGGCTGCCAGGCTTGCTGCTCTCGCTGGGGAACACTAGGTACACAAATTCCCTGCGTATCGTGGGACCGCCGGGTCTTAAAAAACTGCTGTCCGCGCTTTTGGTGGTCGCACCCATTCCCTTCCCGCTGACAGTAACGGAACTTTTACCGGGCGACGAGCTGCCCGGCTGGGAGGGACTGACCATAACCTGCCGGGCGCTAGACCACGGGACGCCCTGCTACGGTTGGCGTATGGAAGTCGCACGCAAACCGGTTTTCAACCTCGAAAAAGCGAAACAGCTCCACATCCCACAGCAGTATTACCGAATACTCCACGCCGGGGAACCGGTTACACTTGAGGATGATCGGCTGATCCTGCCCGAGCAGGTGTTAGATGGGGCGCGTGAACCGATCGTCGTTAGCTATTCAACGGACACCCGTCCGGTGAAGGCTGTGGAAGAGCTGGGAAGAAACGCCGGGTTGATGATCGCTGAGGGGCTTTATGGAGACAACGACCATGCTGAAAAGGCCCATGAAAAGGGGCATATGGTGTTTGGAGAGGCCGCTCGACTGGCACAGCGGGCCGGAGCGAAGCGCCTCTGGCTCACTCATTACAGTCCGGCGCTCACCGATCCGAAGGCAGCGGTGATATTTGCTGATGAGTGGTTTCCCGATTCTGTCGCGGCGCACGACGGCATCAGGCTTGAATTGGGATAAAGGGACATTGCGGGTGGAGTATGCTGGACGAAAGCATGTCATGGAACCACAGAGGAACGCAAGCCATCTATACTGAAGTAACCCAAATTTTTTCAACAGCCTTTAATATGATATTTTTTTGAAGCAGTGAAAGTCTGACCTTTGAACTGTGCGCACGTCCGACTATCGGCAGATGATTCGTGTTAGCAAGAAAAATTTGCCTGACCTGGTTTATGTGAGATATGTTTTATTTTGTGGCCGCGTTTTTCTCAAACTTTTTTAGGAGCCAACCTTTCTAGGGTTTTCATTGCAGTAAATAAGCGGCCGAAGGGAATCCCCCTCCGGCCGCTTGCTGATATCCTTGCTTTGAGTTTTTTTCTATACTATCGGTAGCCGCCACTTCACCTTTACATGAAAAAAACACCTGGAGTTTTCAACTTTTCTATGGTATAAATGAGTGATAAATGATATTTATCGCTTGCACGAACAGCAATTCCACACATTTACGGTTGCCGAGGACGTATTGTTCGAAAGATTGGGATCATGCGTTTGAGAGCAAACTGTCCCTGTGTTATAGATGCAACCTTTTGCGCACTGGCTGACAATTCCAGCCACTAAGATGGATACTGAGCTGTTCGCCGCCAGATCGCCAATTGTAAGGCTTCCCTCCCATTTGCTCCATGAGCTTCCGCCGTCCACAGAAACAATCGGATTGCACAATTCATCCGGCAGCAAATCGGAAACCTCCACTTGTTCGGCTGTTTCCGGCCCGGAGTTGGCAATGGCCAGCGTGTAGGTCAGATACTGACCACGAATCGCTTGATTGGGATAGGCTGATTTCTGTATGGAAAGATCTGCGCCTCTCTCCCCACCCTGCACAGGTGTATTGTCGGTATCTGTATTGTTGTCCGGATTGAGGTCCGGCGTGGTACTGGTAGCCACTGCCGTATTGGAAATCATACCGCAGGCAGAACGAGTAACCGTTCCGCGAATGAGAACCGTTCTGCTTTGCCCGGCAGCGAGCTCGCCCAACAAATAGGGATTTGTCCAGATGTTCCAAGTCGCTCCGCCATCTATAGAAAACTGCACATTCTCCAACTCAGGCGGAATCTCATCATAGACAATCACATTCTGCGCATCGTCCCGCCCGTTGTTGGTAACGGTAACGGTGTACGTAAGCAGTTCTCCCGCAGCGGCGACTGCCGGCTGGGCGGTTTTGGAGACGGAGAGGTCTGCCTCGGTGCTGATATTGGTGATATTTGTACTGGTGTTATTTGTCGTATCAGGATCAGGCGTATCGCTGCTTACCACGGCTGTGTTGACGATGCTGACGCTTGCCGTTGCACAAATCACAGCGCGTATCAAAACGACGATGCTGCCGCCCGCCGCCAGTGTGCCCAAAACATAGGAACCGGACCATGGCTGCCAGGTGACGCCGCTATTCAAAGAGAATTCCGCATTCAATAGACCGGCGGGTATCGTATCTGTCAGCACAATGTTCTGCGCGGCGTCCGGTCCGGCGTTGGAAATGGTCAGCGTATAGGTCAGCATAGCGCCGGGCTGCACCGGATTGGGATCGGAGCTTTTCACCACGGAAAGATCGGCCGACGGTTCAGCCGGTATCACCGGCGTTACAACCGTAGACGTGTTGTTATCCGGATTGGGATCGGGTGTGCCGCTGCTCACAACCGCCGTATTACTCAGACTCTCATCCGCATACGCAGGAACTGTGGCGCGGATCAGGAGCTGCTGAAAAGAACCGGGCTGCAAATTTCCTAAGAATATAGTGCCGTTAAAGGGAACCCATGTGGCTCCTCCATTGGTGGAAAACTCCGCATTCAGCAACCCAGCGGCAAGCTGATCGGCTAAATCGGTGTTTACCGCTACCGACGGCCCCGCATTTTGTATATCAAGCGTATAGGTGATGACCTCACCCGCAAAAATCGGGCTTGGATTCGCAGTTTTGACGACTGAAAGATCGGCCGACGGTTCAACCGGCGTGACGTCGGTTGAGGTATTGTTGTCCGGGTCGGGGTCAGGGGTACTGCTGCTCACCACGGCTGTGTTGACGATCTGGCCGGAAGCGGAGGGGCTGAGTGTCCCGCGGACGAGTATGGTTCGGTTTTCGCCTGCGGCAAGCGAACCCAATGCTAAGGAGCCGCTCCACGGGGCGAAGGTTCCGCCGCCGTTTGTGGAGTATTCCGCATTAGAAAGGCTGGAGGGAATGTCGTCTGTCAGTACCACGTTTTCCGAGGCTGAGGGCCCTGCGTTTGCCACGGTGACGGTATAGGTCAGCATATTGCCTGGTATCGCCGGGCTGGGGGCGGCTGTTTTCACCACAAAGATATCAGCCAGCGTGCTCACTTCCACAGGCACCTCATTGGAGGTTTCGTTGAAGATGCCTGGAATACCTCCCTCTATCGGCGTGTACGAATAGGTGATATTGGCGCTGTTCAGGGCCGGGTTGGGAGTCGGAATCTCGGTCACAAGTGCCGCGAACTCGACGGTGACGGTTTCCCCACCGGGTACGTCCGGCAGCACAAATCCGGCGTTTGGATCAGCACCCGGGTCGGTTGTTCCATTGACAACCACGCTTCCTGAAACGAAGGCCAGACCGTTGGGAATCGTATCCTGGAAATACACATCCGTAAGGGGGCTTTGACAGGTGTTGGTGAATGTCACCGTGTAGTTGACGGTCTCCCCTACATTTGCGGTTTGTCGGTCGACAGTTTTGACGGGGACGAACCGGGGTTCCAGAATCTCGTTAAAGGAGATGTCGTCGATTGCGTAATCGTTTCCGATTACTTCCGAACCTTCGCTCAAAAACTCGACAGTAAGGCTGGTGTTGTTCTGTGAGTTGATAACGCTGCCTATCTGTTTCCATTCCGGCGCATTGACGTTGACGGGAATAAGCGCGCCAAGGGTGGCGTTGTATAAAACGTCGCCGTTTTCGCCCAGGATGCGCACGCCAAGCTCCGGATTTGGATAACCGTTGACCTTAAACAGATTGAGGATCCAGGAGGTGAACAGATAATTGGTGTTAGGCTGCACCGTCACTGTATCCCGAAAAAAGACCGCGCCGGGATCAAATCCATTTACCACCATAAACCGACCGGTTTCGTTTCCCACCGTGTGATCCGCGATGCGCCACCACGCGCCGATTTGTGCGCTCATGGAGTTGTTCATAATGTTCTGAACCGTGTATTCCCCTCCCATTGGCGCAAAAATATCGGGATTGGGCAAAACGTAGGTAAAACCAGGCGTAACGCCGGGGTAGGGCTCGGTGGGCGCGCCGGTGTTGGCCGGAGTACCCTGTTCAAATGAGCCGAATGTCCCGTTGTCGGCGGCACTGATTAAATTATCTCCTGAGATGATGGCGCAGGGATCGAGAATTGCTTCTACCGGCGTATAGATGACCGGGCCATTGAAAAAGTTTAGATTGGTTAATGCGGTACCGGATACCGTGACCAGAAGCGTGTCCGGCGTCACGGAATCTAAGTTGGTGGAACCGGGCGGCGGGTTGTCTGCGGCGGTGATGGGCGGGTTGACGCCTGGAGGAATGGCCCCTGCCACAGCGTTTAAAAAATCGCCCGGCGTGGGGGATCCGCCCGAAGTTCCATAGGATTCTACAATCCTATAATTCCCATTGGGTACGTTAAGAAACGTATAGTATCCATCGTCATCCGTCAAGATGGTAAGCCTTTGGGTTGTATCGACATTCTGAAGGACGACAGGTATATTCGCAAGTCCCGAATCGCCGGCGGAAATCGTGGCGCTTCTGTCCCGATCGAATACTACCCTGCCTGATATGGTAGCCATTGGGTTTATGCACCTCCCTAAATATTTTATAAGAATCCCACAGGTAGCCTTGGTGAGTTAAATTATCACTTACATGATAAGCTGTCATGACCATGCTCCTATTTTCAATGTATGAAAGCTTGTGCGATACCGCTACTGGTTGGTATCTGAAAGCAGCGATTCCAGGGCGCCCTCCTCCGTTTGCTTGCACGTAGGCATTCGTTGCTTTTTCTTCTGCTTTTGATAGTCATTACCCGCCGAATACTCAATCACACAACACGTTGGATGCGGTATCTATTTCTCAACGCTTCCAATGCAATGTCCGCTTTGCTCCGACTTATTTTATATGAATTAGACATCTGCCCCGGAACCTTGCTCCTCCTTGTATGCAAAAGGTCACGCTCGTTTCGCCTGATCGGTTGTAAACGCCCTCGCAACTGCTCACTGTCGCTGCAACCTTTTGCGGAACCCTGCTCTTTGTTTGCTTATGGGTATCTTTTTTGTCAACGCTTCCTATCGTCTCGGACTATATATCTTTGCGGCGATTCTTTCTATTTGTCTATAATCTCTATTCCACATTGCCTATCCGACAAACCCAATCCAGCAACGACAGGCAATTCTGAATCCCTCTCTATTATCATATTACATATCCCTCAAAATCCCTTTGCTTTTCTTATTATACTATATTGGTATTTACGTATTAACTTGTTATATTTGTTATTAATTTAATATTTAAATTAATATAAATTGGTTGCTTTTATTTATTTTATTGCTCAAATTTTAATCCCATTTTGATAAGGTTAAATTACCTTTTTAAAGGCAAAGTTTACTTTAATTTATGTAGGTGTAGAGCCTCTTCTTGATGGGCACATGGAAAGCACCGTGTGAAAATGCCTGATAATATGGTGCTTTAGTTAGTAATAATGAGCGCTTGTTAACTAGCATGGTCCGAATATGCAGGATAATCATCTATATACGACTCTTCATAAATTAAAGCAAGTCTAATTGTCACTGCAAATGATAAAGTTTGAAGCGACATATATTAAAAAACTTGCTAATATTCGGCTATTATGATATGTTAAATTTCACAGAAAGAAGGTGATAATTTTGAAGTTCAGCAGGATGATCGAACTGTTAAAAAAATGCGCTCCGAACTTTAAACCATATTTTCGTCTAAATATTGCTTTTATTGGTCTTACACAGCTCAATGTTTTTCTTGGGCTTATGTTACCGCTCCTTATCCGATTTTTGATCGACGAAGTGTTGACGAACGGTAAGTGGGAGCACTTTACACAAACAGCTATTTTTATTAGTGTGGCTATTTGTTTAAACAGCCTGCTTGCTATTGTTACAAACATTGCTTATACACATCTAAGCGAGAACATCACCGCCACAAGTAGAGATTCTCTATTTTCATATATATTAAAAAAGAACCTTTCTTTTATGAACTCCGTTGGCAATGGGGAAATTGTTAATCGCCTGATAGAATCTCCTGAATACTTGCCTCGCGTTCCTTCCGTCTATTTAGAGCGTTTAATTACTTCAATTGCGACAATTCTTATCGTTTCAACTATTTTATTTGTGATTCAGCCGCTCCTCGCGGCGATTTCGCTTACTTCAATACCTGTTTTTGTTTTAATTTATTTAAAAACAAGGAAGGTTTTTTTTGAACATCTGCAAGTTGCGCGTCAGGAAATAGGGAAATTAAGCGCGTTTTACACCGACATCTTGAGAAATTTCATGCAGGTCAAAAACAATGTGACTGAAGACGCGGAATGTAACGTTTCTAAAGAGCGAAACGCCAATATCAGAAAAGCCGGAATGAAGGCGGGGTATATCGGTGCATTAACGCATAACGTATTAAAAATTGTGACTCAGTTCAATCAATTGGGCATATTGTTATACGGCGCATGGCTTATACATAGCGGCGGAGACGATATGACAATCGGAACTTTAATCGCCTTTTACACATATCTTGGCATGCTGTATAGTCCTTTGGTCAGTATAATCAACACATTAAATGATCTTAATGGCGCACTTGTTGACATGGAGCGTTATCTTGAATTTTATAACCATGATAACGAAGAAAATTATGAAGGCGGCATTATTGTTTTCCCTAAAAGCGCTGGAATAGAATTCAAAAATATATATTTTGCTTATGGTGAAAACAAAGTGTTAAGTGATGTAAGCTTTAGCGTCGTCCCCGGCGACAAAGTTCTTCTGCTTGGGCAAAGTGGCGTTGGCAAATCTACAATAATTGCGCTTATCAAGCGTCTATATGATCCAGACAAGGGCAGCGTCTTAATAGGAGGCAAAGATATTTCAGACTACAATCTTGCAACGCTCAGAAAGAATATAATGTATCTGACGCAAGACGATTATATTTTCCCCGCGACTATTCGCGAAAACTTTAAACGATTTAATCCGGAAGTGATGGAAGAAGAAATTTTCTCCGCGCTTAATAAGGCTCAATTGTCTAGGGACTTTTTAAAATCAAGAAATATTGATCTTGATTATATGATTGACAAGAACGCAATTGCTTTTTCCGGCGGTCAGAGAAGAAGATTAAGCTTGGCGTTGGTATTCGCATCAAAAGCTCCGATTGTTATTCTTGATGAACCCTTCACCGGTCTTGATAGGGTTACTCAAGATGATTTGTGGAGAGAAATGAAAAATCACCTTGATGGCAAGACTCTGATCTTGATAGACCACAACTTCACTGATCAAAGTTACTTTGATCGTGTTTTAAAGTGTGAGTCGAACGAGATTAAGTTTGAATCAGTTAAAAATTGATATAAAAAATACGCGTCAAGAACATCGGTGTATATGAGCTCATTAAAAAGTATGGTTACCTAAAACAAAAAGCATTACATACGAGGCGGCGCAGCACTATCGTATTTCAGAATTTGAAGCGAGTGTTAATATCGCTAAGTGCTAATCTTTTTATATTGAAGGATGTGGACAATTTGAAACAAGACAAAAAGAACAACGGATTATTCTTTCTGGCCTCGATAAGCCTGGTACTTTTTGGCGCAGTAAACGTGATTCTCGCGTTCTGCCTCAAAATCACGGTTGACGCGGCAATAGCTAAGGATCTTGCGGCGTTTGGTGAAGCGCTGCTTTTAACGCTTTGTACAGCGTTTTTAGATTTTGGTATGGGCGTTTTAAGCCGCCTTGCGCTGCAACAATACGTTAAACGCAGGCTTGTGCAGGCGAAGGCGCGCAGATTTGAGCAATTTTTAAGGGATGCCGCGGGCGATGAAACCGATATCGCCGCTTTTTCAACAGATGTTGATTTATTGTACGCGAACAATTATTTAAACAAGGGTATGCTCGTATACTACTTTGCCCAGTTCATCTTATCGGTAACCAGTATCGTTATATTGAATTGGAAGGTTTCAATCGTAGTATTACTTACCATGTTCATGCCGCTTATCGTACCGCTTATCATGCAAAAACGGCTGCAAAAATCAACCGCGAGTTATACCGAGGGAATGAACGGCTATCTCTCCTTTGTGCAGGATGTAATGAACGGCGTTCAGGAAATAAGAACATACGGGGTTTTTAAATTTTTCTCGAACTCGCACAGAAAGCTCAACAATCAGGCGGAGACGCTTAGGCTGAAAAACAAGCTGTTAATCTATCTTAGCAATATTATATCAACCTTTATCAGTACGCTTTCATTTATCGCGACAATAGCCATTTGCGGTTATCTGACAATTACCGGCGAGGTTACGATGGGAACGCTCATCGCCGTCATTCAGCTTATTAACAGCATTGTCGGCCCGGTCGGCAATATATCTTCCGCAGTAGGAGAAATATCCGCAACCAAAGTTCTCGCTTCAAAATACGAAACGTTTTCAGAGATGGCCGCAGAAGCCGGGGCTCGCCCATCCGCAGTATCAAGAATCGAAGTTGAAAACCTCTCCTACTCTTATCGCGAACAGCAATACGTTTTGAAGGATATTAATCTGATATTTGAGCGCGGAAAGAAATATGCCGTGCTGGGCGAAAGCGGCTCCGGCAAATCGACGTTGGCGAAATTATTGGCAGGCCTGCTGGATGGGTATAGCGGCAATATTACGCTGTTCGATCCCGACGGCAATTCAATCCATCGAACCCCTCCCGATAGATTGGTTCAATATGTGGCCCAGGAACCCTATTTATTCAAGCTATCGGCGATAGATAACGTTTATTTTGGCGATAAGGAAAATGAAGAATCAATGATTACCCGGATGGGCAGGCTTGGCATCAGCGATTTGTTCAACGATCCATCCGCGCTTCTTTCAAACCGAGATCGTATATCAGGCGGTCAAAAGCAGCGGCTGGTAATTGCTCGGGCGTTATATCATAATCCCGATGTGTTGATATTGGATGAGCCAACGGCAAATTTGGATTACGAAACCTCTATAAATACTATCAACTATGTTTCGGGTTCTGACTGTGGAATCTTGATAGTAATAACGCATAACGCCGATGCTCAGTTCCTAAATCAATTTGATGAAGTAATTACGCTGGCTGAAGGTACGGCGGTTCCCAAGTGTGGATTAAACTAACAGATAAACACGAACTTACGGCTGCATTGATAAAGTGCGGGGAAAACAGCGGATAGTCGTTTTAGCCTCGCGCTTATTGCATTTTTAATTTCATACCCGCCTATGTCCTATCATCACACCTGTTAAATCCAGACATAAAATTTTTGAAGGGCGCTAATGAAAAATGGCGGCTGCAAGCTTAACCCATACGTAAGCTGCATAGAAATATCAGCTTGCGTACCCTTAGAGCGTTTATCCAATCATTATGCGCTGATGAAATCCCTTCCGTGCATTTAAAACAGAAACCGGGGCAACAATACAGCAAAAAAAGTCGAGCGTTAATTTAAATAATCCTCTAAACTACATATAAGGCGGTGATTGAAACGGAGCATCAGATAAGGGCAGTACAGCGCATGCAGGATTATATTGAGGAACACATTACGGAAACAGTAACGTTGTCGGATTTGGCCGAAGCGTCGCTTTATTCGCCGTGGCATTCATACCGCCTGTTCGTAAAGTGGCTCAATATGACGCCATCTGAATATATTCGCCGGCTTCGCCTTTCAAAATCCGCCATGATGCTGCGCGACTCAAAAAGCCGGATAATAGAAGCCGCGCTCGACGCCGGGTACGGCAGCGTTGACGGGTATCAGAGGGCGTTTTCGCGCGAGTTTGGCTGCAACCCCGGTGATTACGCCATGCATCCAGAGCCTCTGTACCTATTTCGCCCCTATGGAATTCAATACAAAGAAATAAGAAAGGAGAATGTTGTGGAGAAAGTAAAAACGGTATTTGTTCAGTTGGTTAAAAAACCCGAGAGAAGGGTAATGATTAAACGCGCACAAAAAGCGAATGATTATTGGACTTATTGCGCGGAGGTAGGCTGCGAGGTTTGGGGCCTTCTTTCAAGCGTTAAATCATTAAGCGGGGAACCTATTTGCTTATGGCTGCCTAAAGAGCACATCCGCCCGGGTACTTCCGAGTACGTGCAGGGCGTTGAACTGCCATTGGTTTATGAGGGCCAAATCCCCGAGGGGTTTGAAATTATTAACCTTCCGGAATGTGAATACCTGATGTTTAAAGGCGAGCCTTTTGCGGAGGAGGACTTCAGGGAAGCTATAACGCAGCTGCGTCAAGCAATCGTCCGCTATGATCCCTCCTTAGCTGGTTATGCCTGGGATGACTCCAACCCTCGTATTCAACTGGAACCGCTCGGAACAAGAGGCTATATCGAGCTGCTGGCGGTTAAGCCGCTGTAAGCATCCGCGCCGATTTATCCCCTTATATCGGATAGCCCGCTGAATTAGCGGGCTATCCATCTTCAATACTCATCTTTTGCTAAGGTGAACACGAATAATCCTTAAGATGGTTTAACGCTTACGCATACCACGATATTCCAATTCTTCGTCAGCCAGTTAACGCTTTGCGGGCAGCGTTTTAAGCGTATCATTACAACAATAGCTTATGCCTTTGTCTCACGGTCAAATTTTTGGCATGTCGGACAATAATAAATATTTCCGCCAAGATACGCTTCCCTGCAAATAGAATCACCGCATACCGGGCATGGCTTTCCCTTCGTTTTGGAAGAAAGCTTGGTTTGATACCCGCCGGGGCGGCCGTAGAGATCCTTTTCCGTATCCCTCCCCCCTTTTTGCGTCATTTCCAGAATGGTTTGCTTTACGCTTTGAAATACCGCATGCCTTTGTGATTCTGTCAGGCTTTCCAGCTTGCGGCGCGGATGGACTTTGGCGTTAAAAAGGATATCCTGCAAAACGCCGTTGCCAAGGCCTGGGATGCGCTGTTGCGTGGCTAAAAAGGCTTTTATCGATAAGCTGGGTTTTACTTCATCCATAAGTAATGTAAAATATGCCTCGTCAAACGCTTGATCAAGCGGATTAAGCCTATGCTTCGAGCTTTTATAATAGCCTTCCTCCGCATTAATATCCATAAGCAACATACCGCCATACATTTGTACCGAGCAGAATATGACTGATAAATCATCAAATTCCATCAATAGCTGGTGCTTTTGGGGAAGTGGGGCGCCCGGTTGTAAAAACCGCACGTTTGTCCCATCGCAAAAAACCATTTTATAGCTTTCAATTCTTAGTTCGGCCATCCCGCCGTATGCGGCCGATCCTGTAACGGATTTTCCGGATAAAAGGTTACGATATTCATCAGGGTCGCCGCTAAACCATGCGAATTTATGCGGAGATTGGTTCGCAATTACGTTTTTAATGGTTTTACCATTAACCGTCTCCATCAGTTGATCCGACAACCTCGTGCTTTCAGGGATTTCAAGCATACTTCGCTCACCGCCTCTCTAGTTTATCTTGACTGATTTGATATTGGAATGCAAGCATTAAATAACCACGATATAAGCTAATCGATAAATTCAACGCATGCGCTCAACGCAAATTAGTAGCCTCTCTTGATAGAATGACTCACCGGCGCGTTTTAGCGCTCAGTAGATATTGGCGAATATAAAATTAAATGCGACTATAATAGACTAATTATATGTTTGACTTTAGCGTATTGTGTAGATATAATAGCATTATACATTAATATTTAATGTATTTAGTAAAGCAAATAAACGCTAAAGAATAGTGGACGTCATAACGTATCGCCCGCTCTAAGGGGGAAATCAAAATGAAGATAAGAATTGGTGACGGAACCATATTTAAAACACAATACTTATTATTGTGCAAGCGATTTAACGTTTTTTCTTGTTTAAGGGCTACATAATAACTTTATTATGCTTTCATAAACATCAATGCTTGTAATAAGCGTATTGATGCCGGTGGTATTTCGGTTGCTATGCAATGGGGATCCATAGCCGTATTTATTTACCCGAAACATATGTATAACAACATAAAAGGAGGAAGCTATGAATACACTATCCGCTACGCACTATAAGGACAGATCGCCCAAAGACACGGTTGATAAGCTCATTAACACGCTCAACAGCCTTGGCCTCGAGGTTGAGGAGGATTGGATGGACGCGAGCTATGTAAATACATACTCTTTAAGGCTTACGTTTAAAGGAACAAAACTCGGCACGAATGGTAAAGGCGTAACAAAGGATTATGCACGAGCCAGCGCGTATGCAGAATTGTTTGAACGATACCAAAACAACCTTTTGGCCGTAAGATGGTCCAGGCTTAAAAAGCCCTTCGGCTTTTACGACGATAAAGATGAAAAGCTTATGACCGCAGAGGAGATTATCGAACAGGGCGGCGCATTTTTAAATGAATATTTCAATATGCTCGGTATGAAGGACGCAAGCGCAAATGATAAAACACAGAAGCTGCTTAGTATCGAAAAATCCGATTCGGTAGAATTGGGTTTGAATAATTTGTTTGTGTGCCTTCCTTTTTACAGCGTTCGGGAAAACAAAATATATTATTTGCCAACCGCTGTTTACACAAAGTTGTATGGCAGTAACGGCATGTGTGCTGGCAATACACCGGAAGAAGCCATTGTTCAAGGAATAGCTGAGATTTTCGAAAGGGTCGTTCAAAGAAGGCTGTTTATGGAGTCGCCTTGCCTGCCTGATATTCCAGATGATTATATTGCTAAATTTCCATACATTGACGAAATGTACAGGAAACTAAAAGCAAAACCTGATTATAACGTATCATTAAAGGATTGCTCTTTCGGCGGAAAATATCCTGTGGCAGCTCTTTTCATTTCAGAAAAAAATTCAGGGTATTATGGGATTAAGCTCGGCTGCCATCCTGATTATGGTATCGCTATGGAAAGAACGTTCACCGAGGCGGCTCAGGGTAATGAAATATTCGATTTCTCGAAAAGGAGCAGAATAGATTATTATAATAAAGGTATAAAAAACGATACCAATATAGCCAACAGCTTTAAAATGGGGGCGGGCCAATACCCTTACCAGCTCTTTGGTTCTAAGCCTACCTACGCGTTTACGCCCGTTAAGGACGTAAGCAGCATGAGCAATAGAGAGATTCTTCATTATTGGATTCACGAAATCTTGGAAGATGGTAACGACGTATTGATTAGAGACGTATCGTCATTGGATTTTCCCTCTTACCATCTAATCATACCAGGTGAATCTGAGATGTATCCGATAAGCAAAGATTCCAATGAAACAATAGAAAAAAGGATACGCGCTCACAATACCAGATTTTACACGAGCAAATTGCTCATTGAGCATCAAGATATAAATAGGGATAATGTGAAATACATCATCAGTTCTCTTCAGTTTTATAACAACGGCGCGATGGAAAACACTATGGAATCGTATGTTCGCTTTTCGCAGGGCTGGCCTTATGCGGAAATATACTGCGATTTAACCTTTTTCCTCGCCATGTGCTATTATCTCATTGAAGAATATAAAAACGCCTTGATCTATATAGGAAAAATCAAAAAGGCGGCGTTGCACAAGCTGGATCAGGATGAAATGGTGTTTTTAGACGCCCTTTACTTCTATATTGAATTACGTGATATTTCAAAAACGCACGGCGAGGCGTTAACTGCACTAAAAGCTTTTTATACTGAAGCTGTAATTTTTAAGCTGGATAAATGGTTTGAACAAGACGGCGCGCATATTCAGAAAATATTCTACGCGAAAGTATTTTCCGACCAAGGCGTTGCCGCTATTCATGAGCAGGCTTCACAGTTAAACAACATCATATTCAAGCTGTATGAGGCTCGAAGCAAATCGCGAATCGATCAGGAGAATATCTCCCTATTATTCGCCGGTTAAAACCTGTTAGATAATCGATTTTACTCGATTGCTAAAATATTTTATGAAAGGAGGTTTGCACAATGAGCGATCTGGATAGATATGGGTTGTTTGAGGACGCCGATGTTGCGAATCTGGTTTCGCAGCCGAAGTTTGATATTCATGAGGAGAACGTGAATGATCAGCCTTTGGCCGCCGCAGCCGCGGCAGGCCCCGATGGTGTTGCACTGCTCGCGGAAATGCCTGCCATGTCGTCAGCCGGCCCGCAAGCGGCAGCCGCCGCCTAAAGCCAATCGGCGGCATTTGGGCAGCCAAATGCCGCCAACCCGCTATTAGATTGGTGAACTATTATGAGTATAGTTTCATTAAACCGTCATATTATAATTAACCCGCTGAACGACAGGGTTTTGATTTATAACAAGCATAGCAAGAAAGCATATTCAATTGGTAAAAACGAATATGAAGTTTTGGCTTTGATTGACGGCAAGAGAACAGTTGAGCAGATATGCGAGCGCGTTAATCACTATTCAAGCGCAGAGGTATCGCAGCTGCTCGCGCAGTTCGATAGCTTAGGATTTCTCAGCGGAAATCAAACGGCCAAAAACCGCCGCTTAAATCCTTTAATGCTCAAATTTGCTTTGGCTTATCCAAAGCATCGCCCCCCAAATGCCTTCAACACGATTTACACAGTATTTATTAAGTATATGGCATTTCCTCTATTCTTATTGGGAGTGATTGCATTTATACTGTACGGAGCGAACCCCCGCGCAAACATGATAGGATTACCGTTTAGCGTGAGCGCGGCCAGCATATTAATCGCGATTACGCTTCACGAGCTATCCCACGCCGCCGTAGCGAAAAAAGAAGGGGCTATTGTTGCTGAAATCGGCGTTGGACTAATGTGCTGCTTTATACCCTGTATGTATACAAGCATTATAGCGGTGGACAGAATAAAGAAAAAGTCTAGCCGTATATTGGTTTACGCTTCCGGTATGCTTTTAAATCTTGCGTTAATAGGTATCAGTATTCTCTTGAGTATGTTCACCAGTAAAACCCTATCAGGCTGTTTGATGGTATTCGCAAATTTAAATCTGTTTCTAATCTTAATTAATTTAAACTTCTTTTTTAAAACGGACGCTTATAGCATACTGGCCGAAATATTTAACGATCGCTTATTAAAAGAGCATTCCTTTTCCTACTTTATTGCGATATTTAAAAAAGGTGCGCGAACCCTTCCCAATATTCCTAAGAGCAGGAAAAGGCTCTTCCTTTCATACGCCATATCAAGTATACTTGTCCTATTGCTAGTGGTTTCTCTATGCATTGTAGCGCTTATTAACCTGATAATATTTCTCATATCAATGTAAAAGTAAGCAATCTACAAGGTATTAGGGTAGTCGGCAGCGGAACTCTCAGTAACTGATTAATCAGTCTGGTTCAAGGTAAACCCACCTTGAACCAGACAAATATCAAGAAAAGAAATGGAGGATCACAAATGGACGGTATCCAAACGCTTAAACCTCTCATGCTAATTATCATATTTATCTGTTTCATATTCTATCTGATTATTCGAAAAAAGAAACCTATAAATATTATTAAATATTCAGCCATATCCCTTTTTATTATTTATGTGCTATTTGTTATTGACGCTGTGTTCTTGCCTGCACCGACGTCAAGGTTTGGAATCGAGATTCAGCGCCAAGCGGTTGGGACTCTTATTCGCTATAATGTAATACCGTTTACAACAATATGGGGCGTTATGAAAAGCGGAGACTTCATGGGAATCGCTACTCAAATAGGCGGAAACATTGCGCTATTTGTACCGATGCCAATCTTACTTATACTCATGGGAAAAACTCCGAAATCCAGCTTGATTTGGAGCATTTCTATAGTATGCGTAATCGAGCTCTTACAGCTGGCTCTATCCTTGATGTACGGCTTTGCATATCGTTCGTTTGATATTGACGATATCTTGCTTAATGGTACAGGAGTTATGGTTGGCTACTGTTTTTATAGAATAGCAGCTAAAATCAAGCAAACAATGAACGTGCAAAATAACACATAACTTTTAAAGCATCAAAATATAAAAAATGCTTCGACGCACGAAAAACAGCAGAGAAGAGGCGCCATAGCTAAATGACGCCTCTTCTCTTAAGCCTTACTACCAATACGAAACGGATTCGACCATATAAACGCTTCCGTAGTTCGCATGGCCCCATTTTGGTGGAGCTTACCGGATTCGAACCGGTGATCTCTACACTGCCAGTGTAGCGCGATAGCCAACTTCGCTAAAGCCCCAAATAAAATACACGCGCGCTCCTTTCGGCAACCGACCGCATGGCGGCAGTTAATTACCGAACAGATGCTATTATACATGCAAAATGGAAATATGTAAAGCGTTATTTTATTTAAAATATTGATAAAGCGTACAAGGCATACCCCCGTTGGACAGCTTCCTTCTCTTATCCGCCCTTTTCCCGTATATGCGCTCAAAACCCGGGTGCGCTGCGATAATATTGACCTTCCAGCCGGCGAGGCCGTCAAATGTTTGCCGCATCTGCCGATAGAGTTTTTCAGCTTCGCCGCGCTTCATCATGCGTTCGCCGTAGGGAGGATTGCACAGTATTACGCCCCCGGACTCCTGAGTTGATAATTCAGACAACGGTTGGACATGCCATTTGAGCATTACGCCCGCCTTTTTCGCGTGGCGTTTGCACAGCTCAATCGATCGCGCGTCGATATCGCTTCCGGTTATATTTAGCTTGACGTCATCCCTACAGGAATCAGCAGCCGCCCGTCTTTCTTCCTTAATCATTTCTAGTGGGAAAAAGGGCCAAACCTCAAAGGCGAACGACCGGTTCTCACCCGGGGCGCGGTTTTGCGCGATCATCGCCGCCTCAATCGGCATTGTACCCGAGCCGCACATTGGATCGATTAACGGCTGCTCAGGCTTATGCCGCGAAAGCATCGCAACGGCCGCGCCAAGCGTTTCCGAAAGCGGAGCGGCGACATTATACGTTCGGTAGCCTCTTCTTGAAAGCCCGGCGCCACAGCAATCCAGCGCAAGCGTCGCCTGATCGCGCAGCAAGCCGACTTCAACAATCATTTCAGACCCGGTTTCAGGTATGACGCTTGTTTGATAGGCGGAAAGCAAATTTTCCACAATAGCTTTTTTAACGATACTTTGACAGTCCGAAACGCTGAACAGCGTGCTTTTCGCGCTCTTTCCATTAACATGAATATAGGCGTCCCTTGCGATATAATCCTTCCAAGGGAGCGATTTGACGCCCTCAAACAGTTCCTCAAACGAGCAAGCCGCGAAGGAACCAACCTCCAGCAAAACCCGCTCAGCCGTACGCAGCCACAGGCATGCGCGCGCCATTTCACGCAGCCCGCCTTCAAAACGTACGCGCGCGTCCTCAACGCATAGTTCAGCAAAACCCAAAGCGCGAAGCTCCATCGCAACAACCGCTTCAAGTCCCAGCTTGCATGTTGCTATCAATCTCATTTATCGCCGTCTTCCTCCACAAATTCCATGAGTTTTGTGAGCGCGTTATTCAGCCTAAGCACTGTTATGCCGTAGCTGTGGCATACCTCCGGTTTGGCCACCTTAATACTTGCGGCCCGGCAAGCAAGGTATTCGAGCGCTGCCGCCAGCGCCTGTATCTGCGGCCGTCGAATAACCGGGTAAACCGTTAGCGAGTTGACATACCTGTTCCATATTCGGACGGCGTTGACGAGCGTCTCCTCCGTGCGCGTCTGGTGCATGTTGTTAAAGCATAGCTCCATAACATCACGGTACGATTTGGGCACGTTCTCAGGAATCAGGCGAACCACGCTTACGTGGCTTTCGATCAGAGAACCATTCATGTATGCGATATATGGCTCGGCGACATTCATTTGCTTTAGCATGCCGAAAACGTCCTTCTTTAACTCGTCCGGCTGTGAGCGGCGCAGCAGAAAATCCCGAAGGAGTAATTCAGATTCCTCGTCGTTAACCGTTGCAAGCAGGCCGAGCATGGCCCGCTTAATATGAGTATCCGGCATATCCAGGCCCCATCGTACGAGCGACTGGAACTCCTCGTCCGAATTCCAAAGTTTTTTGAGTTCATCCGCGCTTTTATGCAAGTAATCGTTTAGTTTATGGATTCGATTCAGCATCTCATCCAACGGCACCTGGTACTGAATCAATATCCCCTTCTTGCGCGGCGCTCCTTCTGCCGCAAATCGGCAAATCGCCCGGTAATACCGGGCTATGCTATCATACCGGTCAATTTTCAACAACCTGTCATAATAGTATATCGCCCTCATATAGTCGCCAAGGTTGTAGCAGCATACGCCGAGTCGGTGAGTGATGCTTGAATCGTACGGCGCCATGCGGAAAAGCCGGCTGAGCACATCAAACGCCTCCCGATACCGCTGCATTTCCATCAGCGTGATGCCAATACGATTCAAATCATCCGGTTCGCTCGCGCCGCAGGCTATTAGGAAAGCCGCTTCCTTTTCAGCAAGCTCATCCTGTTTAGCCGCTTTTAAGAAAAGCGCCATATTGCAATGCGCCTGAACATCGTCCGGCGTTTCAGTCAGTACGATTTGCACCTGTTTAGTCGCCTTATCGTATTCGCGAACGCAGAAATACGCAAGCGCTAGATTGTTCCTAGCATGAAGCATCTGCGGGTTTTCCGATACGACCTTCTCGAGAACAGTTATCGCACCCTCATAATCGTCATGCTCTATGCGCTCCTTGCCCAGTCGAGCCAGGCGGTACGCCTCGGCCCTGTCAATATCGGGAAGCTCGTACAGTTCCGGGCGCTCCCAGTCTGAAAAAGCCTCAAGCGTTTCATACGCTTCAGGCGCGAACTCGCCCTCCGGATCCAGCTTCAAGTATTCCTCAAAGCTCTGGTACGCGTTTTCATACTCCTGCATGCCGATAAAATTGCACCCCATGCCAAAATGCCATTCGCTCGGCCTATCCGGTTTAGAGGGGAAAAGAGTAAAAAGAGCGCGGTTCGACTCTTCAAACCGGTTCATCTCGGATAGCACCTCGGCTATCGCAAGTTTTATATCCGCGTTAGCGGGATCTCTTTTCAACGCTTCTTTATACATTGCCAAAGCGTCCAAGAGATTGTTTTTATCCAGCTTGGACATACCCCGCCGAAAGAAAAAATCTCCGGATTGATTGAAGGATAGAACCTTCCCTGCTCTGACCTGCTTTTCTTTACCTGACATCTCCATCTCCTGATACGGTACTTTCCGCTAAAAGCGTTTTTAAATCTTCCTCGCTAAAGGAATATTTTTTATTACAAAAGTGACAAGTGAGCTCCGTTCCATGATCCTTTTCCATCATATCCTCCAGTTCTTCCCGCCCCAGTGAAATCAAAGCCTGTTCCAGCCTGTGGCGGCCGCAATCGCAGCTGAGCAGCGGAGCGCTCCTGTGCGTTAAGGATAACTGAACGCCCTCGAAAATACGCGATAGCGACTCGTTCAGATCCACTCCGCGCTCAAGCAGCACGGCTAGGCTTTTTATCGCGTCCACCCGGGATTGAAGCGCGTCCAATACTTCCGCGGGGCATTGCGGCAGGGGTTGGATTATCAGCCCTCCCGCCGCCAGTGTACGCCCTGATACGGCGTCCACCCGTACACCCAGGTAAACCAGTGAGGGCTGCTGTTCGCTAAGGGTGAAATACTGGGCGAAATCCTCGGCAATTTCACCTGAAACAAGCTTGCACCTGCCGATATAAGGCTCTTTCATATACAGGTTCTTTATCACGGTCATATCGCCAAACCAGCCTACCGCTGCCGATACGTTCAGCTTTCCGTCCGGCCCGGGAGGTAGCTCAAGACCCGGGTTTTCGATATACCCCTTCACCGTTCCGTCCGGACGGCCGACGCATACGATATTCCCCGCGGGCCCCCCTCCCTTAATGATGCAGGAAAGGCTGGCGGATTCATGCTTCAAACGCACCGCCATCATTGCCGTACCCATAAGCGTCCTGCCAAGGGCGGCAGTGCATACGCGGGACAGCGCGTGCGTTTTCCTAGCCTGTTCAACCATGTTCCCCGCGGATACCGCCGTTATGTTCACCGTTCCATCAGCCATTAGGCCGCGAAGCATTGTATCTTTCATCATTGACATTTCCTCAGCTTTTAACCCCGTCATAAGGGGCGTTTATTTTTTAGCGTTCGGTTTAACGGCGACGAATTGTATCCGTTCGCTGCACGGCCTCGGAGGCCTATCCGAAAACGCTTCGTAAATCCCTTTCATCTCGAATCCGGCGCGTTTAAGCGCTAAAGACAATTCGGCCTGCGAATGCGCGCGCTGCGTATGCTCCTCCGTAAATCGCTCGTAAAGATTCCCCCGGCGTATGAAAAAGCTTAACGACATTCTCACAAGCTTTGATTTATCATCATACGCGTTCAGCCATACATAGGCGCGCTCTGAGTCATCCTCTCCAAACGACCGGTTGCCCAGCACCTTCTCAAGCTTATAGCGCGAGGATACGTCGAACATCAGCAGCCCCCCCGGCTTCAGGCAGGCGAACGCACTATCGAAGAACCGTTCAACAGCGCTTAAGGATGTTAGATAATTGACGCCGTCGCATACGCACAATATAACGTCCGCGGGCTTATGCAGCTCAAGGCGGCTCATATCCTGCCGCACAAGGGAAACCCTGACCCCCGCCGCCCGCATGCGCTCCGCCGCGATTTGGAGCATATCCTCGGAACAATCCACGCCCGTAAGACGATGGCCGCGTTTAGCCATTCTTAGAGAAATCTGTCCTGTACCGCATGCGCAATCCACTATGGACAGCTCGCCGTCCGGCATCATCGAAAGAAGGTATTCCGCCCATTTATCATAATCCACGTCCGCCATAAGCGCGTCGTAAACCTCGGCAAATCTTTCATATGCGCTCATTAAACGTAACCTCCGCTACTATACTACATAACAGGTTCAGGCACAACGGCCCTTGAGCCTGTTATTCCGGCTTATTACCGTTTATTCACAGTATTGACACCATCTCCATAAGATGGACTATGACAACTTTGTATGTTTATAATAATCAAGCCGGACGGTTTGAAACGGTTAAGGATCCCTACGCAGGCCTTCCTTTCATCCGTTACAGCAAATTGACCATGCGCGATTTGCTGGGCCATTGGCAGCCGGAAATCGCCTGGACGGATCGCCGAGCGCTGGAGGCTTACGACGCATGCTGCGCGCTTTGGCGGGAAACCATACCCGTTAACTCAGCCTTCCGCCCGCTTTGCGTCTGCCGTACCGCTTACCCATCCGCACATTATGCGGGCTGCGCGTTTGATATGGGTAAAAGGTTCCCCGCCTCAAAACGGGAGAGGCTCCGCTTAGCCTGCATAAACGACGGCGAATGGGATTATGTAGAACCCTCGCATACAGCGCCCACATGGGTTCATGCGGAAATCCGCCCCGACTGCGGGAAAAGTCCCCGAAATCTATTTCCGCGGCTGCGTATCGGGGATAAGGGAGTATACGTTTTTTTGCTCCAGGAAGCGCTAAGTTTGCTAAACGCATCCCTTGAAGCTGCATCAGGCTGTTTTACGGCTAATACCAAAAATGCCCTGATCCGGTTTCAAAAAGAGCAAGGGCTTATACAGACCGGCGAAACGGATCCGCATAGCTGGGCAGCCCTTTTTCACCGGTCATGCGCCAAGAACGGCACATTATAACCGCTTTTTTATAAGCCCTCTGTTTGATATTACTTTTATCGCCTCATCGGTTATCTTGTCGGCTCCCATCATCCTACCGCCCTGCATGCAGGGGATTACAGCGACATTGTCAAACCGTGCTGCGCACTCCAGATATTTTAACCGCGCGCGCTGCTGGATATCGCTGGAGGCTTCATAAATATCCTTTCCGCTGCCTACATAATCCCTGAACCCCTTTCGCTCGACATTTATCCCGGCAGCATCGGCAGAAACGTCAAAAAACAAATGTACGTCCGGCTCGGGGATGCCGAAATGACGAAACTCCAAATCAAAAACCCACTCCACTATATCCGGTTTATTCAAATCACAGTCCCGAATACTCTGATAAACGGCGTTTGAAAGAACGTAGCGGTTAATCAGAAGAACATCGGCTGACCCATCCTGATAGGCTTTAAGATCCTCCCACCTGTCGAGGGCGAACCAAAGCGCCATGCTCATGCCGTCCACCTTATCCGCCTGCACGCCCTCCACTCCGGAGAGCAGCTTGCCGACCTGCCGGCCGAAAAAGCTGTGATATACGGGATATGATCGCGTTTGAACGGTGTAACCAGAAGCGCGAAGCGCTTGAGCCAGCCGATCGAATTGAACGCTTTTGCCGCTTCCGTCTATACCCTCTATCGCGATTACAGTTGTTTTATCCAACATCAGTGCTTCTCCGTTCCGCCTTTATTGTTCATATCAGCTCCGCCAATGATATTCTTAACCCGGCGCAGCGTCGCGTCGTCCATACTTGCGCGAATAAGCGTGCCGTCCTCTTCATGCCGTTCAAAGATCACACCTCCCTGTGCGCGCAAAAACGAAGCCGCTTCATATTTATCGTATGGAACGAAAACCTCCTCCTCAAAACTATTACTGTTTAAGACCTTCTCGACCTTTTCCAAAAGTGAATCAAGCCCGCTATGGCTGAGCGCGCTGACAAGCGCGTCGGTTTCCTTTAAATATGGCGCGTTGTTGGTTTTATCGGATTTATTATACGCGTTCACTCTCGGGGTATCGCCCGCGCCAAGACCTTGCAGGACGTCCTCGACTACATCTGCCTGAGCGCGGTAATCGTCAGCCGAGCTGTCGATCACGTGTACGATAACGTCCGCGTACCGCACCTCGTCAAGGGTTGAGCGAAAAGCCTTAACCAAATCATGGGGAAGCTTATTGATAAAGCCTACGGTATCGCAGAACAGCGCTTGCGTTCCATTTGGCAGTTCCACCATGCGGACTATCGGATCGAGCGTCGCAAAAAGCTTATCCTCCGCCAACGCGTCCGCGCCGGAAACAGCGTTGAGCAGAGTGGATTTGCCCGCGTTGGTATAGCCAACCAGCGCGACGGCGGGCGTTTTATTTTTTTCCCGTCGTTCTCGCCTCACTCCGCGCTGCTTTTCAATCTCCGACAGTTCACGCTCAAGCTCAAAAATGCGCCGGCGCAGCCTGCGCCTGTCGACCTCAAGCTTTTTTTCGCCGGGGCCCCGCGTACCTATTCCGCCCCCTAGCCTTGAGAGCGCCTGCCCCTGCCCGGTCAGCCTCGGCAGTCGATATTTGAGCTGGGCGAGCTCAACCTGAAGCTTTCCCTCGCGCGAAGCGGCGCGCGCGGCGAATATATCAAGAATCAGCGTCGTACGGTCGATAACGCGGCAGCCAAGGATTTGCTCCAGATTGCGCAGTTGCACGGCGTTGAGCTCATCGTCAAATATAAAAAGATCCGCATTGAGTTCGCTGGCTTTAAGCGCTAGCTCCTCCGCCTTTCCGCTGCCGATATAGGTAGCATTATCAGCAGCCCGCCTTCGCTGAGCAAAGCGACCTACTACCTTCGCGCCCGCGGTATCCGCAAGCCTAGCGAGCTCATCGAGCAAGGCCTCTTCTCCCGAACCGTACATACCCACGAGGATCGCCCGCTCAGGCCGGCCGCCCTCCTCTTGGGAATCTCCCCTCAACCTTAAGTCCGCCTCCCGTATCTCAGCGATTAGCGCCTTTTGCGGAAGCCTGTAAGGCTGCATCGGGCCATACACCAGCGCGGATCGCTCGCCCCCCTCCATATCGCCCAAGAACGCCGCGTATACGGCTATGGGCTTTGCGTCCGCAACGCCGACAGCGGCAATCGCGTCCAGCCGCATGGAGCGCAGCGTTCCGAGATCCACACCGGACAGGCATGCGTTCCCATTTGGATGCGTATGAATGCAGCGAACGCCGGACAGCCCGTGTTCACTGCGGGTCAAGCGCATATCCGGCATGCTCACCTTGCTTGCGTCACCTATCGATACGTCTTTCACCCGCCCGTCGCGGGATATGTATACGGAAACCTCTCGCCCCAGGCTGCCCGTAAATCCGGCCATTGCTTCAATCAGATCGTAAGGAACAAACTCATACTGCTGCGCGCGTATATCGTAAAGCGAAAGCATTTGATCAAGAACCGAATCCCTGATTCCAGCCGTATTTCCATTTATCTTTTTATCCATACTGTAGATCCTTTGTTGGTTTAAGTTCATTATACGTATTTTTCGGTAATTCCGTCAAGTCGAGCCGACGCGGCTTATACCATATCGCGCGGATCCCTGGCCCTCGTCTCCCGAATAACTGTGGGGGATAGCAGCAGCACCGCAATCAGGTTTGGTATGCTCATAAAACCGTTTACCGTTTCCGCAACGCTCCACGCCAGATCAAGCCGCATAACCGCGCCTACTATCACCACCGCAATATAAATAAATTGGTATGGGCGGCGGGCTCGCTCCCCGAACAAAAATTCCGCGCACCGGGTTCCATACAGCGCCCAGCATAAGATGGTTGAAAATCCGAATAACACCATGCAGGCCATTATTAACAGATTAGAAGCCTTTTCGGACAGCAATGTAGAAAACGCGCCGCTCATAAGCTCCGTACCGGAAATATCCGCCTGCCCAAAGGGTATTTTTACGCCGGAGCATAAGAGTGCAAGCGCCGTAATCGTACACATCACGATAGTATCGATAAACACCTCCGCAATCCCGTATAGCCCCTGCCTAACGGGATCCTTTGTATCCGCGCAAGCATGAGCCATCGGCGCGGACCCAAGCCCCGCCTCGTTCGAGAAAATCCCACGCGCCACTCCTGTTCGGAACGCGCGTGTAAGCGTAAACCCCGTTACGCCCCCAAGCATGGGCATGAACCCGAAAGCGTTCTTGATAATGCCTCCCAAAGCGTCCGGTATATTATAATAATTCACGCAGATTACGCCGACAGCCGTTAAGGTATATGCAAGACTCATAACAGGAACCAGCACGCCCGCGACGGAGCCTATTCTTTTTACGCCGCCCAAAACGACTATGGCAGAAACAACGGCAACCACAGCGCCCACCAATAACTTACAGGTCAGCTCGTTGTCAAACAACGCCGTATAGGTCATTACGGTTCGCGTTACCGCGTCGGTTAATGCGTTGGACTGAACCATATTCCCGGAACCGAAAGCCGCTATCGCGCCCAAGCCGGCAAACAGGCAGGCAAGCCCGCGGCCTTTTTTACCCAGCCCTCTCATCATATAATGCATGGGTCCGCCCGTCATTTCGCCCGCGTCGTTTTTACAGCGATACCGCACCGAAAGGAAAACCTCCGCGTACTTTACAGCCATACCCACAAACGCTGAAGCCCACATCCAGAATACAGCGCCAGTTCCGCCTATTACGATTGCGCTTGCCACACCCGCTATGTTTCCGGTTCCGACGCAGCCGGCCAGCGCCGTAGCCAGCGCCTGAAACGGCGTTACCGAGCCTTTTTGGGCTCGCTTGCGTTTTTTGCCGCCCAACCCGCCGAACACCGTTTTCATGCTGGCCCATAAGCACGAGAACTGTATCCCCCTCAAGCGGGCCGTCAGGTAAACCCCCAGGCCCAAAAGCAGCACGATTGTAAACGGTCCCCAGGCAATACCGTGTAAAAACTCGTTAATACTCAAAATAACGCCCATAATCAACATTCCCCCCGCAGTTTCGTGTATGCGGGAGACAACCCTGATTATGCCGGAAAACAAAGAAGGATACCTTTTTTCTATCGCGAAGCTGGATTTGATTAGCTTTAGTTTAACTTGAACACGCTTAAAATCATAAAACCAGAGCAAAGCTATCTACCAAAACGCCTCCCCGTCTCCATAATTTTAATAAGGATAAAATAGCCATACTTTATGGTATTGTAGCGTCAGCAAGAGCGCCATTAATCGGCGGCAGGATGCACAAACGCGCGGACGCTTAATGCCATCCGCGCGATTGAAACGGTTCATTTATTTAATCGGTATGCCGAAAATCCTGTTCTGCCTGGTCCCCACGACAATCATGCCGTTAAATACCGCCGGGGAGGCTTCAATATTGCCTCCGAGGTTAATCGTATCAAGGAGTTGTCCCGTTATGCCGTCAATAAGGTACATGTTACCGGCCTGGTTGCATTGTATGATGTAGCCGTTCCCTTCCTCATCATATATAATAACGGGTGAACTCCAGGGGTAATTTTCCATCTCAAAGGTCCACTTTTCCTCCCCCGTTTTTTTGTCAAGCGCTACGAGTATACCGCTGTTGCGGGACGGGGTTCTGGAAATCGGTACGAAGATAAAGTCGGAAAGCTTTCCTTTTCCTATTGCCAATGTACCTTGCACGCCGCCCGAAAGATCCGATACCGTGCCGCACATATAGTCTTTCCTCCACACTATCTCCCCCGTTTCCGCGTCGATCTTCCAAATGGGGACTGCCGCCTTTTCATCGGCCCCGGCCCGCCATCCCGCGTGGAATGATGTCGAAACATATACATAAGGGTGGCCGTCTTCAAATTCAAGCACCGGCGAACAGTTGGTGTCGTCAAGCGTATCCTGTACCCATACGATTTCGTTCGTGTTAACGTTCACGCACATCAGCAGCCCGCCGTTATCGGGGAAAATGATGTAGTCTTTAAACGCCGCTACGCTGGCCTCCACGCCGAGCCAATACTTTTCATTCTTATTGCTTCTATCGGCCTTGTAACGCCATTTGACGACTTCAGAAGGATGAACGGAGAGCGTACCCGCAGCCTCGTCGTACTGCGTGTTTAGCTTCATCATATAAACAATACCGTTTTCCCCGGGATAGATCAGCGTATCCGATTGAGCGCATACGATAGGTGAACTGTCGTACGCATGCCAGCTCCTAAGTGCAAAATCGTCCTTTTTGCCGAACTCATAAAGGATTTCTCCCGTAACAAGGCTTACCACAAACGCTTTTTGGCTGCTCGAACCCTCGGTCGGGCTCGCGTCGCCTGAACCGAGATACATCAACGGAATACCCCTTGGATCCAGAGCGCCGGCGCCCTTAAAGGGATGCTTCAATGCAATATTGTCACGGGTTTTCTCACCTGTTTCAATATCAATAAAGTAGATATCTCCGTCCATCGTTGCGTAGATAGCTTCGACAAGGCCCTCTTTTTCTTTGGCCCAGTCATACATGTTCATGATCTTTTTAGTTTCCTTGGGCCATTTTACAATCAGAGGCTGGCCTGTCCAGCCGCTGCCCGTCCACGAACCGCTGCCCACCATCTTGGGAAGGCTGCCCGTTGCTACCGCCCATTTAACTGCTCCGAATTTTTTGTTCGTTACGGTTGCCGTACCGTATGCGGCTGAATCCCTGAAATTATTACCGCGGAACGTAATAACGCCCTCTAATGCGGAGTATCTCTCGCCAACCCCAAACGAAACCCTATCTTTTCTGGTATACGAATCAACCTCTTTGCCGTCAACCATCATTCCCGTCAGCATGCCGAAATCCGACGGCCGCGTCCCTTCCACAGGATGCGGGCTGAACATCGGTTCAGCTGTAGGGTTGGCAATCGGCGATTGCTCCGGTGCGCCTGAAGCGCCTGGAGCGGGCGAGTTGCCTGGTTCTATGGGGGCAGGCGGGTTGTTTTTACCGCTGAGAATAGAGATAGCCAGCACAACCGCGATAATGAATAAAATCAATAATGCCGTAACCACAAAAAAGCGTCCTTTGGGTTTGCGGCGCATTCTCCCTTTACGTGCCATATTTCACCTCATCATTCAAAAAAAATACACTTATGCCAAACGGCATGCATCCAATGCCGCTTATTATATCTCAAATCCCACCGGCGGGCAAGGCTGTTCAGCCCGAAGGCCGCATGCATAATTTCAATTTATGCATGTTAACATGCATAAAAAGGAATCTAAAATAATTAAGTATGTCTTAATTTTTGATTAAACCTTTGCAAGGCGCAGCAACAACGGCGTTGCTTCAAATTTCAGCAATAGTCTATAAAAGGCGGCTATTACCATAAATCAATTATTCAAAACGCGCACAATGCCCAATAATCGCCATGCAACTATGTTTTTCGCCCGCGTGCGCATCCCGTTTTTCAAGCCTGATAGTATCACCCAAACTCAAAAGGGCGCTGCTGATAGCTGCGCCCAAATACAATTTTGTTCGAACATGAAATTCGTTATTCGTTTGTGTGTATCTCCAGCTTCATTCCGGCATAAATCAGGTTCACGTTCCTAATTTTGTTTATCGCCGCCAGCTTATCCAACGGCATATTAAACCGTCGCGCTATTCGGTCCAGCGTATCCCCGCGCCTAATTGTATAGAAGAATATCCTTTCTTCCGCGATGGGTATCCTGATTACCTCGCCCGCATAAATCAGGTTTGGGTTCTTAATATGATTGAACAAAGCGATTTCATTTACTCCTTCGTTCCATTCATCCGCAATTCGGTGCAGTGTATCCCCACGTTTCACCTTGTATTCTACGTATTTGACGCCCTCATCGCCATCCCTCTCAACGGGTACGAGCAGCGTTTGCCCGGCATAAATCCTGTCAGGGCTGTCAATATGGTTGAGCTTAGCCAATTCCGTTACGGTCGTGTTGAACTTTCGCGCTATTTTGTACAGCGTATCGCCTCGTTTTATCACAATTTGAACGAGATGCCCGTTTGGCGACGGCTCCGGCTCGGGTATCGGGTCTTCGCCGCTCAGATAAATCCCCTTAGTGAACTTATCCAGATCCACATCGCCTGACACGCCGGGTACCCGACCCGTATTGGAATACTGAAACCCTGCCCAGCTGTCCCAACTTCCGATATCCTTCGGTTCATCTACTCCATATTCGGCCACCCAGAGTAAAGCTTCGTCCGCAACTTCCTTATTCCAAAGGGTACGCGCGTTTGAAGCGTTGGTATATAGAACCATTTCCTTGCCGCTTAGCCGCTTTGCTTCACGAAGAAACGCAAGCGCAACCTCGTTAGTTTGGGCTTTCGTTCCCAGCCTGCTGAACTCGACGGCCAGCCTCAACTGCGGCTGAGCCGAAGATATGACCGTTATATAGAACCGGGCCTGCTCCCTGGCCTCGGTCTTGGTTTTCGCGGTGCAGTAATGGTAGAAGCCGATATCAAGCCCCGCCTTTCTGGCGCCGTTGTAATGCTCAATATAATAGGGATCGGTATAGTTTAAACCCACGCTGGAACGGATATATACCGCCTTCACCCCGCTTTGCTTTACACGGTTAAAATCAACACTCCCTTGCCATCTGCTCACATCAATTCCGTCCAAAATCTCGCAGGCCGAAGGCTCGTTTGCGCCCATGGCCGCTGGAATTACAAAAACCAGCAGTACGATTAAAACGCCCGCTAATACTTTTTTCAAAAGAAAGCACCCCCTAACCATACATTCTATGGTATATCTTTAGCGCGCGTTACGATACCTGCTCTATGCATTCCACAAAAGAGGAATAAATGACTAAAGCCGCTGTTCATCATACCTTCGTATCTTCTGTTTTTTTACCCAAACAACCGCGTACGCCGCAGCGGCGGCAGCCGCAACTCCAGCTACTGCTATCCACCAGGGAAACGCTCTGTTTTGCCCTTCCCCGTTATCTTCTGGAGCCTGGGTAAGAGCCGGGGCCGCCTGTTTCTTTTGAATCTGCGTGGAGAGCGCAATTTCCTTTTGCTGTTGTTCCCCGAATTCATTTTCATACCGGATAAGCAGCCGCCCTTCAAACTGGCCGGATTCGCCGTCAACAGAGGTAACCTGCAAGTTCGTCGCGCAGTCCTTCGCTTCGCCGGGCGCCAGCTCGCCTACGAACACGCTCCCCCCGTTATTCATGCCCGGCATCTCAAACGTAGCCAATACGTTATATATCATCCCCTTGCCCATATTCATCAGGTTTATGGAAAACGCCACATTGTCGCCTTCTGTCACGCGGGAAGGGAACGCGGGCGCTTCATATTCAAGCCGGATAGGCTGGCGCACGTTCATGATAATCGTATCCGACCCGGATGCGGGAATCGCGGCGCCATATTCATATTCCATGGATATAACAGCCGTATGCGGCTTGGAAGCGGCGGCCTCGATAACGTATACCGGCAGCTCCCACGTCAGCTCGCCGCCCTTTTTTAGCCGTTTAAAATACGAGCTGGAGACGCCCTTGGGTAGAATCTGAGCCTCCTGCGCCTCGAAATAGAGCTTAATATTGCTCACCTGCTCAGACGCGCTGGTGTTGCGAATTGTTATTCGGATTACCCCCTCCTTTCCCGGTTCGAGCGGATCCGGATTAACATAATAGGAATCAACCATCAGCTTTGGCAGTGAAGCCGGCCTCTCCTGCTCGGGATCCGCGTTTTTCTCTTTGCCGTCGTTAACGGAGACATAGACCGAAAAATCCCCGCCTACGGGCGTACCGCCCAAATCCATGCCCTTTACGGAGAACGTCACCGGATACGCGCCGATATAGCGTTCCTTTTTCAGCTCCAGGCGGAACACCGCCAGATAACACCATGCGGTTTTACCGCCGGGCAGCTTTTGCTCGGCCAAACGCACCGTTTTTTCATAGTTCCTAAATACGAAGGGGGCGGAGTCCGGCTCCCCTAAATTGGCTGATACCGTAAGCGCGCCGCCCTGCAATTGGGAAGAACAAAGAAGCGGCAGCACCACGACCGCCTCGTTTTTGTTCGCAGTCGGCAGATATCCATCGTTAAAGCTCCTGTCCATATTCTCATATACGTTCATCGCGTCTATGGATATGGACGGGGGCGCTTCCCCCTCGCCAAGCGCGCCAAAGCACAGGCTTACGGCGGTTACAAGCAGGATTAGGGCGGCGGTTAAGCGTTTATACATTTAAGTACCTCCTTATCACAGAACCCGGATATTTTCTACAATGCTCTCCTTGAGAACCTTCTTGAGCCTGCGGCGCATAACGAAGCAGCAGAACAAAAACAGCGCCAGGAAAAACAGGAGTGGTTCGGCCACCGGCAAATAAACCTCGGTTTTCAACATCGATTCTTCCATCATGGGCGCTAGGAAAAGGCTCGCGGCGTAGCCCGCTACCCCTCCCCAGACAAACATCGCGGCCAGCTGCCTTAAATAGATGCGCCCGATTTCCTTTTCGGGCGCCCCTACCGCGCGGAGCGTGCCAATGCCCTGCCTGCCCGCGCGTATGCGCGCGGCAAGCGCGTTGCTCACCATAATCGCCGTAGAAAAGAACAGCAGCAGCACGACCGATGCAAAAAACAGCATGTAATTGATTATCGTCGATCTCAGTTCGCGAGCCGATTCTATATTTGAATATGAATATAAATCATTTGCCCGGTAGGTCATTTGCTTTATCGCATCGTTGATATACGCTTCGGTCTGCGGATCGGGCTCCTCGGAAAGCGTCAACTCAAGTTTTTCATAATTCGCCTCTATACCCATGGATTTAAGCCCCTGATGGCTTGTGATAACGCTCAAGATATTAAATTGTGAGCCAACCGAGTTTCCTGCGCCGATCACCGCGCCGATACGGGCGGTATGATCCAGCCGCACCACATTCTCCGCCGGCTTTTCATAATCATGGGCTTCAAGCGTATAGAGCAGGCTCAAGTCGAGCTTGCCGCCCTCCATAAACATATCGTTTACCCCGTGGTATGTGTGTACGGCGTTTTCTTCGTAATCGGACAATTCAACTTCCGGGCCAAACGAAACGCTAGATCCACCGCTGTATTCGTAAGCCGTATACTCGGGCGCAAAAATAAGAATCTCATCCCCGGACGCCAGCGCATTGAGATCTACATCCCCTTGCTCGGCGTATTGGTTCAGCGATAAAAGCGCATCGTCGTCAAGCGCAATGATCTCAACCGTCAGAAAATCGCGTTCAAAGCCGTATTGCTGTTTAAGCTTTAGGTAATTATCATGTTCCCTCGCGAAATAATCGCCGTGATCCCCCGTTTCGTCACGCAAATATTCCGGTTCTTCTTTGAGCAGGTAGTGAAACTGGAATTCCATCCCGTTGGCTGTTGCATACGACGTAATTTCTTCCGGCGTCAGAAGCGCATTGTGTACGCATCGTTTGCCTGTAACCCTATGGGCTGTCGGCAGGTTTTCCATATCCGCCCTGTCCTTTTCGGTTATGCCCGGAGCGCGGTATTGGTATATGATAAATCCGCTCTCATATGAACCCAGCTGATATAATTCATAATGATAATCATATTCGTTATTGCTTAACCGATCTACTGCGCCCGGTAAAAACAGGCGCGCGATAAGCGTGAACGCGGTTATGCCCAATGCCAGCGTTATGGATATGACGACAAGCCTCCCCTTTTGCAGCATCGCCATGCGCTGCGCCACCAGCCGGGTGGGAGAGAACGTTTTTTTGCTTTTAAACATGCTGCGGCCGATTTTACGCGTCGAATCCGTATCGCGGATCGCCTGCATGGGCGGGATTTTGCCCACCCGCTTGAGCGGCAGATTGGTCGACAGCAAAACGCTCAGCACGCTTATTGCCGCCATGCCCGCGAGGACGATGAAATTGGGCGCGAATACATAACCTTCGCCTAATATTGCGATAAGCCTCCATACCGTCAGATAGGCAAGCCCGACGCCGATGGGCAGAACCGCCGCCATGAGATAAAGGGTTTCACGTAGGAGTACGGAACGGAGCTGTTTTACGGTCATGCCCACGGCCCGCAAAAGCCCGACCTGGCGCTTTCTCGCGTCGATTACGGATGTAAAAGAGCTTGCTATACCCGAACAGGAGCTGAGCATCAGCATGATGGATACTAGGCCCCAAATGATAATGGGCATAGCAAAATCCAAATCAATATCGTTAAACAGGTCGGGAGTTACATCAAGGCCCTCCACATACCATTGATCCGATATGCGCCCGTTTTCCTTATAAAATTGTTCCAATCGATTATAGGCGTTCCGGCGGCTCATCGAATAAGTCCCGCAAGCCGTCAAAACGCTTCTGCCTCCCGGCTCGAGCGGCTCTTCATCGCTTACGATTGCGCCAGGAAGATCATTGTATATCGTATCGAAATCCCTGTTCCGCCAGGACGGGAAATTCCTGGCCTTTAATATACCCGTCAAAACATACTCTTTTTCAACGGTTTGCTGAAGGTACCCTTCCCCATCCGGTATACGGAGCGTGAGCTTTATTTTAGAGCCAATCTCAAGCCCCTGCCGAAGCATGCCGAGCGCGCGCGTTTCTATGGCGATTTCACCGGCCTTTTCCGGCAGCCGTCCTTCGACGGGCCAAAGCCTGGTAAGCTCAATCGCCGTTTCATCCGCCTTAGCCAAGGAGAACAGGGGATTGACCGCATCGCCGTCCATGGCCTCCGCTATCTGTTCAATATGCCCAAGTTCTTTAAAAACGCCCTCGTCCAAGAGCGTTTGAACGGGCATCCCCTCAACGTCGTGCATAGCGGCGTCATACGCGCCGTAACGATCGTAATGATTCTCCATCGACGATGCATATACGCTTCCAATCATCAGTACGGCGGCTGAGGAGAAGAACACGGCAAGCAAAACCCCCGAGACAAGCAGCGCGTACTGCCTGCGCCTGTTTTTGATGTTCCCCGCCGCTATTCGGCCAATCGTGGGTAGTTTACGCTTCATTTCCCATCCCTCCCGCTTCCCGGGTATCCCTGATGATCCTGCCGTCCTCAAGCGTAATAACACGTTCCGCCTGTTCCGCGATGAATAAATCGTGCGTCACCAAAGCGAGCGTTACGCCCATCTCCCTGCCGGCATATTTGAGCAGGTTCAACACCTCCCTGCCCGTTTTTGCGTCCAGGTTACCCGTCGGCTCGTCGGCGAATAATATGCCCGGTTTATTCGCCAGCGCCCTCGCGATAGCGACCCTTTGCTGCTGCCCTCCAGAGAGCGCGCCGGGCAAATGATCCAACCTATCGCCGATTCCCAGCATTTCAATCAGGCGGTTTATATGCGCTTCGTCCGGCTTTTTCCTGTCCAGCGTAACGGGAAGCATTATGTTTTCATACGCGGTCAGCTCCTGCACCAGGTTGTAGGCCTGGAATATGAATCCAAAGCGTCTGCGCCTGAGTATTGAGAGTTGATCGTCGTTATATGAGTATAAGTCCGTATCCCCATAAAAAACTTTGCCTGAAGTCGGGTATTCAAGCCCGCCTAGAACATGAAGCAGCGTGGATTTGCCAGAGCCGCTCGGCCCCGTTATTGCACAAAATCCCCCTCTTTCAAAGGTTGTATCAACGCCGTTGAGCGCGTTAACTCGTATGGCGCCGTTTGAATAAACCTTGTTTAATCCCTCGCATCGAAGCACCTCCATTGCGCATTCTCCCTTCAAATCCTTGATATGTTCACTACTATCGTACCATATCGACCTTACGTACAAATGAAGGGCGCCTTACAATTTCTTAAGATAAGCTGATTCTTCAACGAACACTGATAATATCAAGACGCTGCATATAAAGTTATGATAAGCAAAAAGGGACATGCATTAACGCTTTTACACGAATCGGCCGTTAAACGGAAACCTTAAACACAGCCGGCCCAGCCGAATACTTTACCGCAATACTTTCACCTTTATGCCGTAAAATACCGTTGCCCGCATTTAACGTTTAAGGTTATAATAAGATTAATAAAGGTCAAAATGGCGGAAGGAGTGGTTTACCATGATACAGGTATTATTCGACGAGAAGGGCTCCGGCAAAACAAAACGCATCATCTCCATGGCTAACGAGGCGATACAAACAGCTAAGGGGAGTATGGTTTTTGTGGATGACGACAATTCATATATGTTTGATCTTAAACACACAATTCGTTTTATTGACGCTTCCGAATACGATATTGACGGCCCCAAAATGTTCTATGGCTTTCTCTGCGGCGTATCCGCGCAGGATTTTGACCTGGAATATTTGTTTATTGACGGTTTTTTGAAAATTGTACATCATCCGATAGAAACCCTTGAGGGACTTTTTGTTCAGCTTGAGAAGTTCGCTTTGCGCGCGGACATAAAGCTTGTAATCAGCATCAGCGGCGATCCGGCCGGCGCTCCTGAGTTTCTAAAGCCGTACCTGGTGTAGGCTGCGCTCGCTTAACTTGCATGTTAACTGAATTTTATGCATTAAACGCGGAGGAACCATGTTTTCCTCCGCTTTGTTATTTTTACGCTATGTGGTGGAATACTCAAATTAACCATACAAAAAGAATCAAGAGTGGTGAATAATACGTATAAATTTAACCTTAAACGGCAATAAATACCTTTAAAAAGCGCCGCTTGTTTGACGCGGCGCATCAAAGTTGATACAATAAGCATACATTGAAATCAGCGAAAGCTAGCAATGCCTTAAGGCCGGCGCCGTTATAGCGCCGCCGGCATTGCGTTAAATTAATTGGATGGAGGAGCAGCTTATGAAGTCCTTGAAAAGGACCATATTATATTATGCGGCGGCGATAATTTCTGCCGCGCTAATATCATCTGCCGTAACCATATTGCTAATCAGGAACGGACAGAAGGATTCGGTTATATTAACTGTTGACGAGTATTCTCAGATCCGCGATGCCGTCGCCTTGCAGGAAATTGCGGATGTTATCGACGCGCAGTATTACGGCGATAAGCCATCCCGAGAGGAGCTTATCAACCAGGCGGCGCGGGGTATGGTGGCCTCGCTGGGGGATCCGTATTCAGAGTATTTCACCGAGGAGGAGTATAACGCCTATATTTCCAATATGAACGGCCAGTACAGCGGAATCGGCATACTGCTGAGCCAACCGAATGAAACAGGCGCGGTTGTTATGGACGTTTATGAAGGTAATCCCGCTGCGGAGGCGGGGATTGCGACGGGCGACGTTATAACGCATGTTGGCGGGAAAAGCGTAGTTGGAATGACGATGGATGAGCTGACGAACGAAATTGGGGGCGAAGACGGTACAGAGCTGGAGTTGAGCGTGCTTCGCGATGCGGAGCAGCTCACATTCACAGTAACGCGGGGCCCGGTAAACGTCAAACGCGTGGATAGCCGCCTGTTCAATGAAAAAACGGGCTATATCCGCATTGATATGTTCACCGGCAACTGCGTAACCGAGTTTGAGGAGGCGCTGCGCGATCTGACCGACAGGGGGATGCGTTCGTTATTAATTGATCTTCGTAACAATCCGGGGGGAAGCCTTGACGCGGTTGTTTCCATAGCCGATATGGTGCTGCAAAGCGGAACCATTGTCAGTATTCGTCATGGAGACGACGACCAGGGCTCCGTCTATACTTCGGACGCTAAAGGCGTAAATGTTCCTATCGCCGTACTGGTTAACGGGAATTCCGCTTCTGCGAGTGAAATATTGGCCGGCGCAGTTCAGGATCTGGAGGCAGGCGTAGTCGTTGGCATGCCCACTTTTGGAAAAGGTATCGTGCAGACTTCACTTCGCATCAACGCAAACCAAGCCTGGCTTAAGCTCACGACCGACGCGTATTATACGCCGAACGGGTCAAATATTCACGGTATCGGGATAATGCCGGATATAGAGGTTGATCTGGATCCTGAGTTTGATAACGTCCCGATAAGCCAAATTCCACAGGACGAGGATGCTCAGTTGTGGGCCGCGCTCGACTATATCCGCGAACAGGCGAACGCTAAGGACGCCGCTTAAATTTTAATTATTTAGGCCGCATAGAAGCTGCACGCCGTATGCGGCCTTTTTTGCCTAAACCAACGATACAGGGTTCCGCGCTTCATCACCCTTTCACCTGCTCTTTTATGTCAATATGGCTAAATTGCCGCATAGTATTTTCATTTCCTTACCTTTACACAATCAACGCTTTTAAAGATTCAGAACACGCCATCGCTTAAACGCTGGTCTTCTCAAAATCCTTTCTAAGCTTCTCAACCGCTTTTTTTTCGATACGGCTGACATAAGATCGGGATATGCCCAACAGCTTGGCGATTTCGCGCTGCGCCATATACCCCCCTCCGGTTAGCCCGTAGCGCAGTTCAACGACTATGCGCTCGCGTTCATTAAGCGTGTTTGAGATGATATGTTTGAGCTTGTCTGACGCTATGCGCAGCTCCACCTCGTTTTGAACCAGATCCGGATCCGAACCGAGTACGTCTGAAAGAACGATTTCATTCCCATCCCTGTCCGTTCCGATCGGATCGTTTATGGAAACCTCGCTCATGCGCTTTTTCTCCGTCCTCAAGAACATTAACACTTCGTTCTCAATGCATCGAGACGCGTATGTAGCAAGCGCCGAACCTTTGCCCGCGTTGAATGTCGATACCGCTTTAATCAGGCCGATAGTTCCGATTGAGATCAGATCGTCCGTTTCACGGCCGGCACATGCGTATTTTTTGGCGATGTGCGCTACAAGCCGCAGGTTATGCTCAATCAGCTTAGACCGGGCGGTTTCATCCCCCGCCTCATTGAGGGCGATATACTTCTTCTCCTCCTCCGGGCTCAGTGGATCGGGAAAAGATGAACCCGAGTGAACATAAGCGGCAAAGAAGAATACATCTTTGATTATTTGAAAAAGGACGTCAAGCACCGTCATACCTCCAATACTTTCATCAGTATCAGGCTATGCCGTACGGATGCAAAAATTGTTTCAGCATCCATTTATTTATTAAATATAATATTATATCCGATTCTGTTCTGCGTATTGAACTCAGGTTAGAAAACGCGTACCAGCCCGTGGAATGCCGCCAAAAAGACGCTAGAGCAGGGCTCGCCTTTGCATACATATCCGGCGCGAAATGGCTGCTTTTAAAAATTTCGGCCTTAACTCACTTGTTTTTACGTAAAATATCCCCCGGTTTTAGTGCCTGAGCACAACCTATAATCAGCTTTTGCCTTGGGTGGGGCGCGCTGCTTAACCGCTCCCCGCCCTCGCTCCAGATGCCGTTGACCTTGATTTGACTGCCGATATTTAAAGGCGAAAGCACGTTTAAAATATCCCCGTCAAAAAATCGGTTCCTCTGCTCTATCAGCGCGGTTTGATTATCCGGGTTATATGAAAGCGCAACCGCGCTGATTTCGCTACCCGCAATATAAGCGGCGCTCATAGCCGCCTGACCCGCGCCGCCGGGATCGCCAAACGCAAAACCAGTCGTATACGGTCTGTGGCTCGCGTGCGACAGCTCGTCGCGGATGGCGTCCTTAAGCTCCCAGGGCCTACCTTCACAAGCCGCAGCGGAAAGATCATCCAAAGCCATGCGGTAGGCGTTCACAACCGTTGCAACATAGGAGATAGATTTCATCCTGCCCTCTATTTTCAGGCTGCATACACCGGTGTCCAAAACCTCAGGCAGATGCTCGATGAGGTTTAAATCCCTTGAATTGAGCAGGAACGTGCCTTTTTCATGCTGCTCAATCGGATAAAAGTCCCCTCCCGAACCCGTTTCCCTCAACTCATAGGTCCAACGGCACGGCTGCGCGCATTCGCCTTTATTAGAATCCCGCCCGGCCAAATAATTGCTTAACAGACATCTGCCCGAATAGGATATGCACATTGCGCCATGTACGAACATCTCCAGCTCAAGCCCCGCCGGCGCGCGTTCGCGTATCACCCTTATTTCATCAAGGCTTAGCTCGCGCGCCAGTATAATACGCTCAACGCCCTGATCATGCCAAAATGCCGCGGCCTCTGCGTTGAGCGTGTTTGCCTGCGTGCTCAGGTGTAGCGGCAAGCCCGGCGCTAACTTTTTCGCGCATCGGATAACGCCCGGATCATTTACGATAAGCGCGTCCGCTCCCGCGTCTTGGATGGCGTCAAGAAGCCCCGGAAGAGCGTCTATATCCTTATCCTTCGCAAACGCATTGCAGGCGACGTATATCTTCTTACCGCGCTCATGCGCATACCGGCTGGCTATTCTAAGCTCGTCGCACGAGAAATTATCCGCGTAATTTCTTAAGCTCATGTTTTGAGCGCCGATATACACAGCGTCTGCCCCAAAACGCAGCGCGGTTTCAAGCCGTTCCATATTGCCCGCCGGCGCGAGCAGCTCCGGTATGCGAATCATTTGGATCCCTCCATTTAAAAGCATTTTTTAAAAGAACGCGGCTGCTGAACTTGAAAGCCGATCGGGAACCGCGCATCCTGAACCTCAAGGTTTTACTTGCGAGCGACCCAAAGTTGTCCGCGGCGAACTTCAGGGATTAGCGTAGCAGGGAAAAACTTAAATGACCGGATACACCGCAGGCTATATCGTCTAAACATAACCCTGTTTTCGAAATCGCCGCAAAGTTCATCCGGCTATGAAGCGGACATACGCAGAACTGTTATTTAATCCTCAATGATGGCATATTAAAAATGCAAACTACCACGCCCAAGTAACCCGTTATATTTGAGATTAATTACACTTTCGGCAGCTTTAACGGCCGGTTTTATCCGGCCGTTAAAGCGATACCCGTGCGAATCATTCCCAGCTTCCGCTGTATTTATCAACATTTTTCTGGTGCTCCGCCAGAGTTTTGGCGAACACGAGTTCGCCTGTTTCCGTATCCTTTAAGCAGAAATAAAGGTATTTCTCCTTAACATAATCTTCGTCGGGATTTAAAGCGGCTTTGATTGCGGCCTCGCCCGGGTTGCAGATTGGGCCAATCGGCAGCCCCTTATATTTATAGGTGTTATATAGCGACTGTGACTCTAAATCCTCCTCGCTAAACTTGAGCGTATTCTTTTTAACGATATACTGAATGGTCGCGTCGGAGCCAAGCGTCATATCTTCGCGCAGCCGATTATGAAACACCGCCGACACCTTGCTGAAATCTTCCGTCTTCGCCTCCTTTTCTATCATGGAGGCAAGTATCACGATATCGTCGATGCTCATACCAAGCTCCTCCGCTTGTTCACGGTAGTCATCGGTGAAAACATCAAGGAATTTTACCAAAAACTTCGTGATTACCTCGCTTTCAGTGGAATCTAGAAAGAAATTATAGGTGTTGGGGAACATATATCCTTCAAGCATATAATCCCTCTGGCTCCCCTTCTCTTTATCAACAGCCTCCATAAACGAGTAATTCATAAAATCCTCACCTGACTTACACATGCTGAGGAATGTATCAACACTATCCAAAACACCGTTTTTGACCAAGTCCTCAGCAATCCCCTCAATGGTTTTGCCTTCAGTAAAGACGAGATCTACGGTTGCGCGCGGCGGATTACCCATGCAAAGCTCATCCACAATCTGCGGTATGCCCATATTCTTTGAAAAGTAATACGTACCGGCCCTGAGGTTATTTGACTTACCAAGAAAATCAACATATACCTTAAAAACGGCCTTATTCGCAATAAGCCCTTCTTCCCCTTCCCCGCAAGCCTCATATAAAATTTTTGCAATAGCGGAAGCGCCGTAACCTTTGGGTATCACTACTTTAACAGGCGTGGCGTCGTTGGAATCCACGGGATAGAAATATTTGCTCAGTAATATATGCATCGCGCCGAAAACGGTAACGCCAACGATAATCAGGCTGCTCAGCGCTATCGTGAACGGCCTGAGCGCTGCCCATACCTTTTGTTTTCTGCTGCGCGGGGCCTTTTCCATATCGTCAAAAAGCTCTATCGATTGCGCTTCGTTTTTATTACGCTCCATAACTAAATCAGCCCTGCTCCTCTCATATAATCAATTCTCAAGCATGTCCAGATCCATATCCACCGCCTCGGCAAGTATACGGTAAATATCGCCCAGCACGCGGTTCATTCGAAACTCGTTCATTAAGAACTCCGATGCTTCTTTATTAAACTGAAGTATCTCTCCGGTTTTGCGCAGCCGTTCCATCACCTCATCGTCGCGTTCACCGGATACCATCGCCGCCTGCGCGCGAAGCTGTAACTGATGGTATTCCTTCAGCAGCGCCTTTGTCGTATCGTTTTGCAGCGCCTTTTCTTTAGACGCCCGGTAATCTTTATACTCCTGGCATTCGCCGAGCATCTTAGCCAACTCCTGCGCCTTGTCGTACACCATTTTTACCCCAACCGCCTTTCTTCTATTACTAACTAAGCCTATATTTCGATGATAATAGGCAGTATCATCGGCGTCCGTTTTGTTTTTTTGTACAGATAATCCTTCATGGCCGAGCGGATATTGTTTTTTATAGACGACCATTCGGACTTATGACTGCTCGCGAAAGCTTCAGCTTTCTCCCGTACAATCGCGCGCGCTTCTTTAATCAGCTCCTCCGATTCACGCACGAATACAAACCCGCGCGAAAGAACTTCCGGGCCGGCGGCAAGCTCCCCGGTTTGCCGCTTTAGCGCGATAACGACCGCAAAAAGCCCATCCTGCGATAGCTGGCGGCGGTCTTTTAGCACTACGTTGCCGATATCGCCCACTCCAAGCCCGTCAATCATTACGCTGCCATTGGGAACGGAGCCGTTGATCTTTCCGCCTGTTTTGGATAGCTCGACGACCGCCCCGTTTTCAGCGACAAATATGTTCTGAGGAAGCACGCCCATATCCTCGGCGAGGCTCGCATGCTGGTACAGATGCCGGTATTCGCCGTGAACGGGGATAAAATACTTCGGCTTTGTTATGGAGAGCATCAGCCGCAGCTCTTCCCTCCGGGCGTGGCCCGATACGTGAACGTCCGCCATAGAGTCGTATACGACCTTAGCGCCCTTTCGATAAAGTTGGTTGATTACCCGCGCTACGCCCTTTTCATTGCCAGGTATGGCGGATGCGGATATGATAACGATATCGCCGGCCCCGATGTTGAGCCGGTGGGAAGAGTTCGCCATACGAAAAAGCCCGCTCATAGGCTCGCCCTGACTTCCGGTTGTAATCACGCATATTTGATCGTCACGGTAGTTCTTCAGCTTTTCGATTTCAACAATATGCGTTTCAGGTAAATGAAGATACCCGAGATCCATTGCCATCTTCGCGATATTCACCATGCTCCTGCCCTGAAAACAGATAACCCGGCCGTGCTCGATAGCCACGTCCGCCACCTGCTGAATGCGGTAAATATTGGATGCGAACGATGCGATAATAACCCTTCCGTCGGCGATATCGAAGTAATGCTCAAACGTCTTCCCGATTTCTCTTTCCGATTGTGTAGTACCGGGAAGCTCCACGTTCGTACTGTCGGACATAAGCGCCAGTACGCCTTTTGAACCATAATACGCAAAACGAGCGATATCGATAGGCTCGCCGTCTATCGGCGTATAATCCACCTTGAAATCGCCGGTATGGATTAAGGTGCCCAACGGGGTGGTTATTGCAAGCGCCATCGCGCCCGCGATGGAATGGCTTGTTTTTATAAACTCCGTACGGAAACAGCCGATATTCAGCTTATCCCCCGCGCTCACGCAGTTAAGCGTTACATTGTTTATCGAATGCTCTTCGAGCTTATGCTCTATAAGCGCGTTGGTCAGCCTGGAGCCATACACCGGGGCGTTGATTTTCTTAAGTACGAACGGCAGCGCGCCAATGTGATCCTCGTGACCATGCGTTATCAATATAGCGCGAACCTTATCCGCGTTTTTTTCAAGGTATGTAATATCCGGTATCACCAGATCAATTCCCAACAGCTCTTCATCAGGAAAAATCAGTCCGCAGTCGACAACAAGAATATCCTTGCCGTATTCTATAACGGTCATATTTTTGCCGATCTCCCCAACGCCGCCGAGGGGTATAATCTTCAATTTAGAAGCCAATTGTTATCCTCTCTTTCAGTTCACTCTCTTTCCATATTTAGTATTATACTATTTTGCTCAGATAATAACAAGGGACATCCCCTCTTACGGCCCCCACCAGGGTGAAACCGCTAAGTTAACGCCATCGTGCCGCCGCGACGCGCCCAAGCAATTATGAAACCTTTTTTAAATAGCGTTCAATCTAGGCATGCGGTGTTGATACGAATATGAAATTGCGATATAATACCATTACTGACGCCCAAATTTGAAGAGAAGGGAGCGGTTAAATATCAACATGAATAATCAGCCTGGCGTTACTCGGCAAGCGCTGCCGCGCTCCAGCGCTCGACCATCCATCAAGCGTTCCATTGCTAAAACCATTTTGGCTATACGGATAATCCGGATAGCCTTAATCGCGTTATCGGCGTTAACATTAACCGTTTGCATACTGATGCTTACGCTCAAGCCCAGCGAACAGGAGACTGCTTCATACCGTTATACAGCTAGTTATTCCGCGGGGATTTCCGTTAACGGGCAGGATATTTCCGGCCTTACGTACGACGAGGCTTACGACCTGCTGCTACCTATACTGGAAAAAGAGGTGCATACCATAAACCTTTCTGTGCTTCTTGACGGCACCCAATGGATATTTACCGGCGCCGACCTTAACGTAACTAGCACGCTGAGCGATGTGCTTGATGAAGCCTTATTATTAGGTAAGGGAGGCACAATGTTCGGAAACATGCAGGAGCAGTCCCGAATCGCCAAAGAAGGAAAGGATTTTACCGTCGCTTTCCGCGCAGATCCTAAAACGCTGGAGGAGCGCATCGCGAATATCGCCCAGGATATGAACAAGGCTCCTGTCGAACCTTCCGCTGAGCCGGACAAGAAAGCGAACAAGCCATCCTTCACTTACCATGAAGGAAAAAACGGGTTTATCCTTGATGAAAAAGCGTTAGTAGCCGATATAACCCAAAAGCTTTTGCAGGGTGAATATCAGGCGGTGCTTGAGCCCGTGCTTGTCGAAACCGCCCCTGAACACGATTTAGAATGGGTTAAGCAAAATACGCAGCAGCGATCCGTATTTAAAACCTCCTTTAAGGGCGGCAGCCTTGACGACGAAGATCGCGTCAGAAATATTCAAAAAGCCAGCGATCTGCTGAACGGGTGTGTTGTTGAGGTTGGGCAGGAGCTGTCGTTTAACGAATATATCGGCCCCCGCTATGAGAAAGACGGTTGGGCGCTCGCGCCCGGCATAGTGAACGGTAACACCTATGAGATGCAGGCGGGCGGCGGCATTTGCCAAGTTTCTACAACTTTCTATAATGCGCTGCTCTGTGCGGGGCCGGAGGTCGAAATAACGGTGCGTAAGAAGCATTCCTGGCCTTCCTCCTATGTGGATTACAGCCTTGACGCGACGGTTTCCACAGGCGGGCCGGATCTTGCGTTTAAAAACAATACAGGCTCAACGCTCTATATCTTCGCATATGCTGATATTGACAATAGCGTTATGACTGTCTATATTTACGGCGAACCTCTGCCTGAGGGCGTTACCTATCAAACGCGCGGCAAGACCACGGATGAGATCGAACCGCCTGCAACCGAAATTATTGAGGATTCCTCACTCCCTGTCGGCACGAAGCAGGTAGAGATTAAATCGCGCAAAGGCTATGTGGCGACCGCCTATCGCGACAAGCTTTTGAACGGCGAGGTCGTGGAAACCGAGGAGCTTTACACCGATAAATACCGGGCTGTGCAGGGCAGAGTACGGGTTGGCAAAATGCCGTCCACAGGCCTGGGCTGATAACGCGTGCGTGCTAGCGCGCCGCGGCGCGCATCACCATATAAATCAAACATCGAAAGGCAGCGTTTTATGGATTATTCAAAGTTAATAGTTAAGAGCGTGCAGGACGTTCCCCCATCCGGGATCCGGAAATACTTCGATCTTTTAACGGATGAAACCATTAGCCTCGGCGTTGGCGAGCCGGATTTCCCCACGCCGGAGGCTATCAGGCGCGAGGCTATTGAGCGGCTTTCGCGCGGCCGCATCCCTTATTCATCCAACTCCGGCATGCCGGAGCTTCGGGAACTGATATGCAGGTATCTTAAAGAGCGGGTTAACTTGGATTACGACGTATCCAACCTGTTAATCACCGTTGGCGCAAGCCAGGCGATTGATTTGGCTATCCGCGCGCTCGTTTCGCCAGGCGATGAGGTTATTATTCCCGAACCGACGTATGTCGCCTATATACCGGGCGTAGCGTTTGCCGGTGGAACCGCCGTGCCGCTTATAACAACTGCCGAGCACCGCTTTAAGATGACGCCTGAAGCGCTTAGAGCCGCGATTACGCCTAAGACCAAGGCGGTAATTCTGCCGTTCCCCAACAACCCCACGGGCGGTATCATGGAATATGAGGATCTCGTGAAGATAGCCGATATCCTGCGTGGTACCGATATACTGGTGCTTGCGGATGAAATCTACTCCGAGCTGACATATAACGGTAAGCCGCATGTTTCTATCGCTTCCCTGCCCGGGATGAAGGAAAGGACGGTTGTACTCAACGGCTTCTCCAAGTCCTTCTCCATGACCGGCTGGCGCGTAGGTTTTGCCGCCGGGCCGCAGGAAATTATTGCGGCGATGACAAAAATCCATCAGCTCACCATGCTCTCCGCGCCTACTCCCGGCCAATATGCCGCCATTGCCGCGCTCAGGCAGGGTTTTGAAACGGATTGGGCGGATATGCGTTACATGATGGACGAATACAACCGCCGCCGCCGTTACTTGGTTGATTCATTCAACGAACTGGGCATGACCTGCAATGAGCCTGAGGGCGCGTTCTACGTGTTCCCGTCCATTGCGATTAGCGGCTTGACGTCTGAACAATTCTGTGACAGGCTTCTCGCGTTTTCGGATGTATGCGTGGTGCCGGGTACCGCTTTTGGCCCGAGCGGTGAAGGGTTTGTGCGCTGCTGCTATGCGACCAGCATGGAATCCCTGAAAGAGGCTGTGAGAAGGATTAAGCTTTTCCTTGATTCACTAAAATAGCGAGAGTGCTGGGTAATTGCGATTTGCCTGATTTGGCAAGCCCCTTGAAGCTGTGAATTAGCCCCCGATGGTTAATACCATTTGTCATGATAAGCCGCCCTCTTGAGGGCGGCTTGAACTTTTTGATATCGCTATAACTGCTGAAAACGCGGCGTGTACAACAATGGAGTGCACAAACTGACACTGCTCAAATAATTTTTTGGCGAAACGCGGTATTCGCACAACATCACTGGAGCCATTCAATTATATCCCCCAGGTTATTTAGAGCATTTCTAATAACGTGTGAATTTCTAAAGCAATACGGCTATCATTTAACGTATACACCGTGACGATTCGCTAAACAAAATTTGCGCCATATGCCGCTTGCTAAAGTAATAAAAAGCAAGCATGCTATAACAAATACCCGTCTATAACAAGTTTAGCACTCAATTATCATCTTGTATTAGTTTTAATCCTTGCATCCATTTCCAAACGCCTCATCGCATCAACCGGATTAACCTAGCTGCGATATGCTTCGAAATCTTTTTTTATGTTCTTGGTTTCATAAAAACGATGAACTACAATTCGACGGTTCGCCTCTTCCTTCAATTCCCATTCGTATAATTGCTGATTCACTGCGTTGATTTTTAAAACAAGAGCAGAATTAAACTAGAACTTTCCTATTATTAAATAATTGTTGTTTGTTCCAAATAATATCACATACATCTCTCAATCTACGAGTTTCAGAATCTCTATGCTTGTTTGTCACATAAAATACACGAAGCAATCACTTTCATACGATTGACAGCACGCGTATATAAGAATAAGATATTTTCATAATGTTTAGGGGTTGATCATATATGGATAATGAAAACTTGAGCGCGATTTGCCATAGGGAGTACATAGCAGCAGAACGTTTGAAGCTTGAACAGCGCCAGAATTCAATCAGTCCGCTGCCTTAACTCATAATATGAGCATTTTTCAGTTACTAAAAGTCGCGCTGGCGATGCTGGAAAAATGATTGGCGGGTCATACGGTATAAAGAAAAGTGATGAGTATATCCGGCCAATATGCCGGTTTAAGAATAAAAAATAAACAACAAAGGGGAATTATGATTTATGAGCAATGTTTTTGCAAAGATTCTCTGGGTAATAATGGGTTTGCTCCTCATTGTCGCGGGCGCCTTCTGCATTGTCAGCCCAACGGTCGCTCTGGGTTCGCTGGCTTTTGTTATCGGAGTCGCAATGCTGTTTTCCGGCATAGGGGATATTGCCATTTACGCTAAAATTCATGATTATATTATCGGGGCGGGCTGGATTCTGGCCGATGGTATATTGACGATTGTGATATCGATTATATTTATGTTCAATCAAAATATTGTCGCTGTCACGCTCCCCTTTGTATTTGGAATATGGCTGATTTTCCGCGGAGTATCGCAGGCCATCGCCTCCTTCGATTTTAAAAAGCTTGAAGTAAGCGGATGGGGATGGTTTATGGCGTTTGGAATTATCTTGATAATATTGGGCGCCCTTGCTATTGTAAAGCCCGTCGGCGCGGCTATCGCGTTGAGCGTATTGATAGGGGTATCGCTGATTTCCCAGGGGCTTGTAACCGTGGTAAAGGGACTATGCTCAAAGCGGATTGTACGCTAGCTGAAGCGTAAAAAGAAAGCAAAACGCCGGAGCCGCAGGGCTTTCCCCGCATGAGATCTTTGTTGCGCGCCAAACGGCTTAATCGCGCCAATTCTCTAATAATTGGTGCTGCCATTTTCTTGTCAGCCTTTAAGGGCCGTAATCGGCCCTTAACTTGTTTATATGTATAAGTTTGGTAAAATGAATTCTAAAGCTTAACGCTAAATAACCCTCAAGATCGATACAGGCAAATCAACAGCTAAAATAGCCGATGCCTGTTTGTCTCAAAACTATGGGAAAAGTCTGATTTGTTAATTAGAACCCACACGCATAAGCAGTTAATGTACAGTGCCAGCACAATAAAAATCCGCAAGCCTTCAGCATATTCATATGCTTCAAGTATACCTGCCCGCTAGGGTTGTTTAGTTATCAGCCTCACCTGAGCTCACCGTGTACCTCGGATTGAACAACCTCCAAAATCTGATTTTTCTCGCCAAGAAGCACTACGCACGGCCTGTGCGCCTTGGCCTCAGCCGGAGAAAGCCGCGCATAGCTCATGATGATGATCTTATCCCCTACCTGTACTAAGCGCGCTGCGGCGCCATTTAAGCATACAGTTCCGCTATGGTCGGCGCCCTTTATGACATATGTTTCAAACCTGCTGCCGCTATTAATATCAACAATCTGTACCTTTTCATATTCAACAAGACCGGCGGCCTTCATAAGCGCCTCATCAATGGTAATGCTGCCCACATAGTTGAGGTTCGCTTCAGTAACGGTTGCTCGGTGCAATTTGCACCTTAATAAAGTCAGTTCCATAATTCCTCCCTACGCCTCAATAATTACATTATCTATCAGCCGCGTTTTCCCGATATACGCCGCGGCCGCTAAAAGTACCGGCTTGTCTATCGTTTGCACGGGCTGTATGCTTTTAGGATCAACGATCTCGACATAGTCTACCCGAGCCAGTGGTTCGCTTAAGATATAATCGCGTACGGCATTAACGACGGCTTCGCAGCTCCTCTCCCCCGCTTCAACCAGTTCGCGGCCAAAAGAGAGCCCGGCTGAAAGGCATAGCGCCGCCTTCCTTTCCTCTAAGTTCAAATATTTATTTCGAGAGCTTAATGCTAAGCCATCCGGCTCTCGTACGATAGGGCATCCAACGATATCAACAGGAAAGTTGAGATCATCCGTCATCCTACGTACAACCGCGAGTTGCTGCGCGTCCTTTTGCCCAAAATATGCCCTGTCGGGCTGTACAATGTGAAAAAGCTTCGCAACCACCGTACATACGCCGCGGAAATGGCCCGGCCTTTTGCTCCCGCAGAGGCCGGCCGAAGGCCCTTCCATATCTATAAAGGAGCTAAAGCCGCCTGGGTACATCTCACCAGCTTCAGGAACAAAAACCATATGCGCGCCGTTTTCCCTGCATACCATCAAGTCGCGTTCTATATCACGTGGATAATCTGAAAGATCCTCGTTCGGGCCAAACTGCATCGGGTTTACGAATACGCTCACGACAGTTCTATCGTTATCCGCAGCCGCGAGCCTGATAAGGCTCGCGTGCCCTTCATGTAAATAGCCCATTGTTGGAACAAGCCCTATCGTTAATCCGTTATCCTTCCATTCGCCGATAATCCGGCGGATGCCTGAAAGCGTGTCAATCCGCACCGTTTAAGCCCCTCCCGTATGATTTTTTTAATTCCGCCAGCGTATCCGCATCCATCCGGTACGTATGACCGCTTTCGGGGAATACGCTGGATTCTACGTCCTGAATATATGCCTCGACTGCTTCGCGCATCCGTCCGCCAATATCGTCGAACACCTTAACAAATTTCGGGGATGCGCTGTTATTCATAGCCAGCATGTCTTGATATACCAGCACCTGACCGTCGCAGCCCGCCCCCGCGCCAATGCCTATCGTGGGGATAGCGAGCAGCTCGCTCAGCCACTGAGCCAGCAGCGCCGGAATGCATTCAAATACAACCGCGAAAGCGCCTGCTTCTTCAACCGCCAGCGCGTCTTGCAGCAGCTTTTGCGCCGCCTTTAGTTCACGGCCCTGCACTTTATAGCCGCCAAATGCGTTTACCGACTGCGGCGTAAGCCCGATATGCGCCATCACGGGAATAGAGGCCTTAACGATAGCGCGTATCTGGGGGCATACGTCCCTGCCGCCCTCAAGCTTAACCGCATGAGCGCCGCCCTCCTTCACCAGCCTGCCGGCGTTCGTCACCGCCCTCTCAACGGATACCTGATAGGACATAAATGGAAGATCCGCGATAACGAGCGCGTTTTTCGCGGCGCGGCAAACGGATTTCGTATGATGCAGCATATCCTCCATTGTAACGGGAAGCGTGTTCTCATACCCCAGCATCACCATGCCGAGCGAATCTCCTACAAGCAGACAATTTACGCCCGCTTCGTCCATCAGCTTCGCCGTAGTATAATCATAAGCGGTAAGCATGGAAATTTTTTCGCCCCGGCGCTTTTTTTCGCCTAACGTTAAGACTGTATTCGTCATGCGTCAAGTACCTCCTCAACTTTCTTGAAATCCCGCTCAGGGTGCTTAAGCCTTGCCAGCTTTAATAGCTCACGGGATAGCAAAAGATAGACTTTGCGCGCCGGATCATCAAGAGCGGCAATATGGCAGGCTACTGAAGCAGCGTCGCACCGTTCTATCGGCCCGGTCAAAGCGTTTACCGGGCCCGCGCGCGCAATATTCGAGGCGTTGCCGAGAAAAAGCTCCCTCCATGCGCCGCGGGCAAAGCTCTCCGGGAGTCCGCTGGAGAGTAACATTCCCTCGCCCATGCTTACAAGCCCATTGGCTAAATTGCTAAGAAATACGGCGGCTGTATGATATAGTGCTTTTTTTTCAGGTTCTATCCGCGCCCAGCGAATGCCCGCCCTATCCAATATCTCTGTTAAGTAACCGCCCGGCTCCGGGCCTTCAAGCGTAAAAAAAGCGCTGTGCAGCTTTTCGTAATCGCATATATCATGGATTGCGCAGAGCGGGTGCAGTGAATACGCCTTCGCTCCCGTACATTCTACTCGCTCAAAAACCTCGGAGGTATACAGACCGCTGCAATGGCAAAGCTCCTTACCCCCGATAGGAAGGCAGCTAAGACAACCCCATGCATCGGCAAGCTGACCATCCGGCACGGTCAAAAACAGCAGATCGCTGAACCGCACAACCTCCGTTAAGGAACAGCTTTTTGAACGCGTGAAAGCGGCCGCCTGCTCCGAGCTGGCGGCGCTTCGGCTGTAATAGCCGTATACGGTAAGCCCTGATTCAAGAAAATAACGCCCTAACGCGCAGCCTAACTTGCCCGCGCCGATAAACCCAATCTTTGGATTACTCATCACACCTCCGAACAAGCTTGACGTAGCCTTATAACTTGCCCTATAATAATCATACCATAAACTGACGCGCGTGTCATTAAATTTTTATGAAAGAGGGTCGAGGCGTGCCAAGAGTATCAAATGAGGAACGGCGGCGTTTAAAGGAAGAAGCCATTTTGGAAAGCGCCAGAAGCGTTTTCTTGCGCAAAGGTTTCATTGACGTCACAATGAAGGATATTATTGAGGAATGCGGGATTAGCAGAGGCGGCATATATCTGTATTATGATTCGGTCGATGATATTTTTGTCGCGGGAGCGGCTCATCGAAATAAAAGAAAGTTTGAAGTCATAAGGAATTTAATTAAAACGAATATGCCTTTCCTTGATTTGTTGGACGCGTATTTTGAGATGCAGAAGAACCGCCTGCTGCATATGGAAGACAGCATGCTGCGCTCAATGTACGAATATTTTTTTACGCATAAGGGGCCTGAGGACCGCAGGTTTCAGCAAGCACAATTTGACAATGTTAAGAACACCATTATAGAAATTTTAGAGCTTGGCGTTCGCCAGGGTTGCCTCGACGGGGATAATATTGCGCCTCTGGCCGAGAATTTTATGTTTGTAATCGAGGGGTTAAGCGTGCTCGCGCTCCTTGGCGGCATTACACAAGAGCGAATCGATACCCAGTTTAAGCTTATGCGCTCCATGCTTCCGATGATTGAAAAATAAACAATACGATTTAATAACGGGCTTTATTATCTTAAAAAATGCCGTTGATTTAAGTAATCAGAAGTTCTTAACGTGCCAGCGTGACAAGTTATATAAATTCAAATTGACGATTTACGGGTAACCATAAATGCCGATATTGAAACGGTCGCTGCCTTAATAAACCATAAAGCATTTCAGAAATGAGTTTGGGAACGGGAAATGTGATGTACGGGAGCCGCCCCTGGCTACTTATCTGAAGTTGCGGACAAATGGGGTAATGAAAATGCCGGCACAGCAATAAGATGTACCGGCGCATAGACTCCGCAGTTAACTTTAATCGTGGTTCCATCCACTTTTGAATTAATTAGCCCTTCTTCCAGCGTTTTAGCGTTGGTAAAAACTCCATAAGCTGAGCTCTTGCCTCATGTTCCGGTATTTGCAGTCCATTAGCTTTGTTCCATTCATCCAAATCCTTTAAATTATGCTCGAGCATTATCTCCATAGTAATGTCTTGGGTAAACTTCCCCTGCTGATAGCAATAAGCACAGTATTCCTCAGACTTACTTCCATCCCGCTCTGTTCCTTTATGAGCATCCTGTTCAAGGCACATGCCGCAGCTCTGACAATTAGCGGGATGTCCCAACAGATAGTCTACCGACATATTAAAGGTTTCAGCTATCAATTTCAGCGTATCTATATTAGGGATCGTATCCCCATTCTCCCAACGGGATACAGCCTGTCTTGTAACTGACAGCTTTTCAGCAAGCCCATCCTGGGATAAATTCAAGCTTTTGCGCAGCTCTAAAATAATATCCTTAGTTTGCATTGGCGTAAACCTCCTTTTTTCAATATTAACACTGTATATTATGATGTACAAGCAACGCCTTGTTGCTTGTAAAACTTATTTTTTTTTGATAAACACAAGATTGAACTAAACTAAGTAAATTAACTCATGTTGTGAAACGCGCGTAATAAGATACGTAGTGGTTTTAATATTAATTTGAGTTAGTTACAGCTTTTATACAAGAAAGAGGCGGTTGCAGCCGCCTCTTTGCAGGGTGTTGCCGTGCTAAAAAGCTGTGGCAACCAAAAGGGGGTAGGAGGTAATCCGTAATCGCGTCAATGTGATGTATTCAAAAGTAAGTAGGCGATACGGTCGGTTACGGGAACCCATCCGTATATACCGGAGCCTTGGATTGAACCGCTGCGGGCAGCGCAATCAATAGGTGGAATATCATGAAAAGGATAATATAAACTGATAAAAATCAGCTCTCTCCTATGTTCATGAAATCCGTAAACATTAAGCCTTAACCTTTCATTTTTTATATACGCCGCTACATTTTATACGACACTCCTATATAATTCTCTATGTCTATATCTTATAACGCCTCAAAAAGTAACATAAAATCACAATATATTTTTTAACCATTTCTAAGCGGTCGTATAATTAGATGATGAGGCATTGAGTGATTATGTTAGCCATCGGCAAAAGCTGTTAAAATATCTTTAAACTTATTTTGTTCCTGTATACAGGACACTATATTTATTGTTCGCCCTGCACCTCGCAACCTAATTGCTGATAGTATTATTGTTTCGTATAAATGGACGGGCGACGCCTAGCTCATTTTCTTGAGCGTGTAAAATTTCAAGGGGATACCGTAAACCTCACGACCTGTAAACACCCTGCAAGAGCGGATATTGCGCGCTTAAAACGCTCTTAACCATCTGCAGCATAAATTTGATGAATCGATTACTGTTTTTTCAGCTATTTATGAAGCAGCGCGTTACTTATCAAGGAAAACGGGATATATAGGTAATCAAGAGCGGGGCATGATAAGTTTTCTTTTTAGTATTCTATGAATGCTAAATGAAAATAAAGTATTTGGAGGTTAATATGAAAAGGTTTATCTGCATTGTCCTTACGCTTACATTGGCAGCGGTCTTCATCACCGCTTCCGCATCGGCTCAAAGCGCTGGTACCCATGAGCATGGGCTTTGGTTGGACAAGGGATGTACTTCAGATTACAATCGGCCTGGTTTTCACGTTTATCAATGCGGCTATTATGGGTGCTTATATGCAATGAAGCTGTATTGCCCGGGCGATTACCATGTGTATCCGGGGTTATGAAGATACGCGCTTACTAAAAACCATATGAACGCATAGAATTATTTACTGTGGGTTGCGTTAAAGGGCTGAATAAGTGGAATAAAGTTTCATTGTTCAGTCCTTATCTGTTTTGTCAAACGCTTAATTTATATTAAGGTAATTAATATCTGAGGGCTTCAGTGTGTCGAAAAAGTGGCTGCGCCACGTTTTTCGAGTTAACACGGAGCGTTCAGCGCCCCGTGCAAAGAAACCCTTGCTGCACAAGGCATTCCGAATCTGACGCACATGTCGTCAGGTTCGGTTGAAAGCCTATGGGGGGCTGCGGCTCCGACCCAGCCCCGTTTTTTTTTGACAGGCTGAAGCCCGCTGTGTTAGCGTGTCAACCTTTATTTATCATTCAGCAAACTCATGATCTGTATGGAAGCTTTATCTAGATCGCCATCCTCGTTCTCAATGCGCAAGTCGTATTTTTCGTTATCAAACAAGCCGTGCTTGCGTTCCAGCATTTCAGCAACCGGATCTGGTAAATTGCCGTTCATCCTCTTGGCGAAACGCTTTTTTATCGTTTCGATCTGAGCCGTAACAAGTATTCTTAAAGCATTCTCCGGGAGGAAGGATAACTGATCTTTCTCCGAAATTACATATATAATATTTCCTTCAGACATTGCGCCTTGCAGCTTTTTCTTAAAAACAACGCGCGCCATGCTTTCGCTTTTCGCTAATCGCATATAATCGTTGCCAGAAATAATCTCCGCGCCAATCTGCTGCTCAATACGCTCAGCTAAAGAGGATTTGCCTGCGCAGCTTTCGCCCATAATCCCAATTACCATTTCATCTCTCCTAATTCATTTTTTAAATAGAGTATACCACGATGACGGTAGGATGGCAAACCGGGGCTTTTACTTAAACCATGCTCCGAAACCGCCAATAAGCTTTCCCTACGTTCCACCTACCGATCGAAGTCTAACGCGCAATTTTAAACAGTTGTAAATCATCGCGATTTAGAAGTGCCGCAATGTATCGAAAAAGTGGCTGCGCCACGTTTTTCGAGTTAACACGGAGAGCTTTTACATTGGCGCGGTCAGCGCCCCGTGCAAAGAAACCCTTGCTGATTAAGGCATTCCGAATCTGACGCACATGTCGTCAGATTCGATTGAAAGCCTATGGGGGTCGCGGCTCCGACCGAACCCCCAGGTTTTTTGACAGGCTGCGGCGGGCGTATACACGCCCGCCGGTGGTTTTGGCCTATTTCATAACTCAAGGTTGAAGAAGCTGCATAGTCTTGATAAACAACTATCTCAATACACTGTTATATTGGGCGCAGTTTTCGCTAAACCCAAGCGATTCACTCTATTGCTCACTGCTTTTTTACGCCTTGTATATGCGAGTGCCGCTGCTTCCGCTAAGGGCGTCCGCCGCCCGTTCAAGCGAAGCGATAACCGCTTCTCCTCCCGTCTGCGCAAACATCATGGCCGCCTGCACCTTGGGAAGCATGGAGCCCGGCGCGAACTGCCCTTCCTGACAATAACGCTCCGCTTCCTCAAGGCTTAGAGCGCCAATCGGCTTTTGGTCGGGTTTGCCCCAGTTAATATTCACCTGTTCAACGGCTGTTAGGATTACAAGGCGGTCCGCGTCTACGGTTTTAGCCAGCAGAGCCGCCGCAAAATCCTTGTCGATGACGGCGGGCATACTCTCATATCCGCCGTCTTGAGCGCGCGTGACCGGAACTCCCCCGCCTCCGCACGCGATTACCACCACGCCGATTTCAATCAATGCGCGAACTGCGTCCCGCTCCACAATTTCAACCGGCTTTGGCGAAGCGACCACCCTGCGCCAACCCCTGCCCGCGTCGTCCTTAAACAACCAGCCCGGGTTTTCTGCCATCAGCGCCTCCGCCTGTTCTTTGGTATAAAATCCGCCGATAGGCTTTGTAGGCGCTTCAAACGCAGGGTCATGCCTGTCCACCGCCACCTGCGTTACAATTGTTGCAACAGCCTTTTTTACGCCCGCTTTTGCCAGCCGTTTTCCAAGCGCTTTTTGCAGGTGAAAGCCGATATAGCCCTGGCTCATGGCCGTGCATTCGGGCAGGGGCATTTCCGGCACCTTATCTTCAATACCTTTCGCCACATCGAAAGCGAGCTGGATTTTACCCACCTGCGGCCCGTTACCGTGGGCAAGCACAAGCTCGTGCCCCTGTTCCACAAGCGCGCAAAGCGCCTGCGCCGCGTGATCGGCGCGCTCCTGCTGCTCCAAAGCGGTATCGCCAAGGGCGTTTCCGCCCAGAGCAACTACAATCCTCATCCGCTGCTTCGCCCTTCTTTCTTTTTAAACTTGCGCGGCGGGCTGCTGCTGAGTGATGCAGTGGATATTGCCCCCGCCCAAAAGGATTTCCCGCGCGTAAACGCCCACGACCTCCCTATCCGGATACGCGCTTTGCAGCGTTTTCCGGGCCAGCTCGTCATGCGGATCGTCAAACATGGGGAAAATAACGCCGCCGTTGACTAGATAAAAGTTGACGTAAGAGGCCGCCAGCCTATCTCCCTCGTTACGCGGAAGCGTACCGTCGACAACGTCAACGCCTTCGCTTTCCTCCTTTGCAATGAGCACGTTTGCCGGGAGCATGAGTTTTGTAATTTCAAGCTTCCTCCCCTTCGCGTCCGTTGCCGCTGAAAGGATATCGTACGCTTCGTTTGAAATCTCATATTGGGGATCATCCTTATCGTCCGTCCAAGCGAGCAGCACATGGCCTGGCTTTACCACCTGAAGGATGTTGTCCACATGGCCGTTGGTTTCATCGTTGAAAATGCCGCGCGGTATCCAAATGATCTTCTCAACATTCAGAAAATCTTTAAGAACCTCTTCGATTTCGCTCCGGCTTAGCTGCGGGTTCCTTCCTTCAGATAGCAGGCATTCCTCTGTGGTAAATAAGGTTCCCTCTCCGTCCACATGAATGGAACCGCCCTCCAGAACAAAATCTTCAAGGCGGTAACGGTCAACCCGCTCAATATCGCAGATCTTGCGCGCCACCCTGTCGTCCTGATCCCAGGGGAAGTAAAGCCCGTCCACCAGTCCGCCCCAGGCGTTGAACTTCCAGTCCACGCCCCGGATCTCCTTGCCGTTCGTAACAAAGGTTGGGCCGCAGTCCCGCATCCAAGCGTCGTCGTTGGACATTTCGACTACGCGCACCGCCGGCGGAAGCCAATGACGGGCGTTATCAAACTGACGCGCGCTCACGCACATCGTCACCGGCTCAAACCGGCTGATGGCTGCCGCCACATCGACATAGGTGCGCTGCGCTGGCTTGCCACCGAAGCGCCAGTTATCCGAACGCTCCGGCCATAACATCCAGGTACCCGCGTGGGGTTCAAATTCGCCCGGCATGCGGAAACCGTCCTGCCGTGGGGTGGAATGTATTGCTCTCATATTGTTTGAATCCTTTCTCTTTGTTTGTATGAAATTATAGCGGCTTAGCCGCCGTTCATCAGCGGTCGCGCCGCTTACGCCGCGCGCATACCACGCACATGATTTCGCCTAATATGATTGAGATAAGCACCCCTATCGTGAGCGGCACCTTCTCGGCCAGCTCCGCCGGATCCGTACTGAACGGGATGCAGATGAACACGATTGCGATAATTAGCAATATCATGGGCACGTATGCCATAAGCGTACGCAGAGTTTTGCCGCCGCTTACGGCAAAGGGTCTTTCTCGATCCCCATCTATTTTGCGAAGCTTTAAGAACGCCGGGAACACCGGAAGATAGCTCATCAAGAGGTTAACGATATTGAGCGCGAAGAAGCTCCAGAATAGATCCTCGCTGGGCAGTATCGGCGCGATGAGCAGCAAAACCGATGCGACGATTCCGTTCATCAGCGCAGCGCCAACCGGCATGCCGTTTTTGTTCTCCCTGGCGTAAATCCTTGGCATATCGCAGTTTTTCGCCGCGTATGAAGCTACGTAATTAACCCCATAGGACCATGAAACCATATTGCCGAACAGCGTGAGCAGGAACAGTATGGCAACTATTGTGATGAACAGGCCCGTAGTCTGTCCGCTCAAAAGCTGCATGGAATCGATTAGGCCCGAGCTCGTGCTTATTTCATTGGTTGGTATCGCAACGCCAATACCAAACGCGGAGAAAATGTATATCGCGGCAATCGCGATGCCGCCGGCGATTATCGCCTGTGGGATCTGCTTTTTGGGGTTGACCATGTCCCCCGCAAAGGAGGTGACCACCTCGAACCCCATGAAGTTGAAAAGTATAACGGAGATAAACGACAGGCTGTTGATATCGAAGCTAGGCAGCAGCGATGAAAGCGTGTGCGGATTAGCAACTCCGCGCGTGGCCGCCACATAGATGCCGAGGCCCCCCAGCGTCAGCGCCAGCGCGACCTTGATAAACGCCGACAGGTTCAAAATCCATTTGCTGTCGCTCGCGCGGAAAAAGCTGATTAGCACCACGATCCACACGAACGCCAGCTCGATAATCAAGGATACGGCCGTAGACAGTTCCACGCCTAGGAACGTGCTGATAACCTCCGGAAACACAACGGCCAGAGACGCCATCCACAGCGGGAAGTTCAGCCAGTAATACCACGAAACGCGCGCGCCCCAGCGCTCTCCAAAAGCGCGCTTAACCCAATCGTAAAGGCCCCCCTCATCGTCGTAGGTGGTTCCCAGCTCCGCTGAAATCAAACCATACGGCAGCAGGAACGTGATGATGAGAAAAAGCCACCAAAAATACTGGGAGTTCCCAATAGCCGCCACAGGCGCGGCAGCCTCCGCGACGAAAACGATGCAGATGACTGCCAGCACTGCGTCAAACAGCCTGAATTTTTTGGTTCTTTGCTCGCTCATATCTTATTTGCTTCCTATTTGAAAAATTCCGCTCATGCAGTCCTTAAGCTCGCAAGATGCTTGTTCCTGCACCTTTTCATCGGGCTGCGGCTTGCGGTTTGCGTAGACGAAATAAACAAGCAGGCCCCGCATTGCGGTGAGACGGTTTTCGGCCTCGTCGAATACGATGGAGCGGCTGCTGTCGATGACCTCGTCCGTTACCTCCTCGCCGCGCGTGGCGGGCAGGCAGTGCATGAACTTGGCATGGGGGGCCGCCTTATCCATCATATCCATCGTAACCTGGTATTTCGGCATGAATATTCTATGTCGCTCCTCTTTTGATAGCTCCGCCTCATACAGGCCGTACCATACATCGGTATAGATAAAGTCCGCGTCCTTGAGCGCTTCGTTTTCATCCTCCGTTAGCAGGTACGTGCCGCCGCTCTCCTTGCAGTTGCGTTCGGCTATTTCCAGATGATGAGGCTTTAACTGATGGCTTTTGGGGCCATACTGTACAAAATGCATACCCATTTTGGTGGTAATGTAAAGCAGGGAAGCGCAAACTTGCGTCGCGTCCCCTACGAACACCACCTTGCAATCCTCCAGCTTTTTACCCTCCGGCAAATGCTCGATCATGGTGATAATATCCCCCATCTCCTGCGTCGGGTGGTTATAATCGCTCATGCCGTTGATTACCGGAATGGTCGCCGCACTGGCCAGATCGGCCACGCTCTTATGGCGCTCGACGCGCGCCATGAGTATATCCACCATACGGGAGAGTACGCGCGCGGTATCCTCGATGGTTTCATGCCCGCCAAGCTGGATCTGCCCCGGCGCAAGGTACTGCGCGTGCCCGCCAAGCTGTTCCATCGCGGTTTCAAACGCAACCCTGGTACGCGTGGACGATTGCTGGAAAATCATGCCCAGCGTTTTATGGGCCAGCACGGGCGGATAGATTTCCGCCTTAACGCAATGCTTGAGCGCAAGGGACAGATTGACGATATCCATCAGATCCTGCTTGGCAAAATCGTTGGTATCGATAAAGTCTTTGTGTGCCATACGATTTAGTTACCCCTCTTTCGTTCGATTATCTTCCATTACTTTCCCCCGCGCGCTGCGGAAGTATGCGCGGTAAAAACGGTGCGTACCAGAGTCGCCTCGTTTTTTAAGCGCACGCTATATTGACAGTTTAAAAACGCCGGGCTAAAAGCGATTGCGCTTAGATATTGTAAATTTTTTTAACAATTCTGACGGCCGGTTTATATTTTAAACACCCATCGATTTATGCTAGAATGGTACTATTCGCGCAAACGCGGCTCATATGTAATGTAGGTTCTTAATGAACGCACGTTGCATATTGGTAATATTACCTGTCGTTCGCGCAAAGATATTTATATGGTTATAGCGTTCTCTTAATAAGGGTTCCGCAAACATGATGCTTTTCGTAAGTATAAGGCACGGCCTTTCGTTACTGAAAAGCCGTTAGGAGATTATGTATTATGAATAAAAGCTGGAAAAAACAATTCGCAACCATCTATGCCGGTCAGGCGTTTTCGATATTAGGATCGGCCGCCGTACAGTTCGCCATCATCTGGTGGCTGACCATTCAGACGGAATCCGCGATTACGCTGACCATCGCTTCCATCGTCGCGTTTCTGCCTACTATGCTGATTGGGCCCTTCGCCGGGGTTTGGATAGATAGGTTCAACCGCCGCACCGTTATGATCCTCGCTGACGGCCTTGTAGCGCTATCAAGCGTTATTCTGGGAGCTGCCTTTTTAATCGCCGACGCGCCCCCCATTTGGTTTATCTATATTATCCTGTTCATTCGCGGGCTTGGTAATACCTTCCACGGCCCGGCCATGCAGTCCGCTATACCCATGCTTGTGCCGTCCGATATGCTGATGAAGGCCGGCGGCTGGGGCAACCTGATTAACTCGATCTCCAATATGCTTGGGCCTGTCGTCGGCGCGGCACTGATGGCGTTTATGCCCATTGCCAGCATTATGCTGGTGGATATTTTAGGCGCGGCGTTCGCCATTATATGCTTGTTGTTCGTGAAGCTGCCCGATATTGTTCAGACCAACGAGAAGATGCATGTGCTTTCCGATCTAAGGCAGGGCCTTAAAGCCGTGCGGGCCAACAAGCCCTTGATGGCGCTTTTCGCGCCGATGATACTGGTAAACATCCTCTATCTTCCCCTCGGTTCGCTCTTTCCTCTTCTGGTCCGTACGCACTTTATGGGAACCGCATGGCACAACAGCATTGTGGAGTTCATATTCGCGGGCGGCCTTTTGGTTTCCTCCATCGCCATAGGCATTTGGGGCGGAATGAGAAAGCGGTTTAAAATGGCAGCGATTGCCATCGGCCTTCTGGGCGCGGCCTGCGTTATAAGCGGCGCTTTGCCGCCGGAGGGCTTTTGGATATTCGCCGTATGCTGTTTCTTCATGGGCGGCTCCGCAACGTTTATCAACGTGCCGCTTATGGCGTATACGCAGGAAACCATCGCGCCCGAGGTTATGGGCAAGGTTTTTTCTTTGCTGATGACCGCCATGACGCTGGCTACGCCTATTGGGTTGTTGGTCGCAGGGCCGGTCAGCGAGGCTGTGGGCGTAGACGTTTGGTTTTTCTGGTCCGGCGTCGCAATGGTTATTACAGGGGTCCTGTGCCGCGTGCTGACGCGGCGATATGACGCGCAGACCATGAAGCCGGATACGGTTAAGGCAAAGGAATAGTTGTGAGCTAAAAAAGGGTTATTAGGCTTTTGGGGCGTGACAGGAGTCGCCTGATATGCCCACGGCGCATCAGAGTGCCGAAATATTTCGTTTGATTTCATCCGTTGCGGCGCACATGAATGCCCGAGATGGAATCTCAAGGCTTCGCGCTTAAGCGCTTAATTCATAATCGGCGCTATACGCGCCAACCGCTCGGGAAGCGGCCCGATAACCTTAATATTCCGGCGCAATCCATATTGAACATATCTTGGGGGCGCACAGCGCCCCCTCAGACTGTCATAACCCCCGGGGATTTAGGGGGCACACCTTAAGAAGGCCTTCAACCGAATCGGATGACATGTGCGTCCGATTCGGAACGCCTTGCGTAGAAAGGGTTTCTTTGCGCGGGGCGCTGACGCGCCATAGGTGCAATCGCCCCGTGTTGACTCAAAAAAATGGCGTAGCCACTTTCTCGACAGGCTATGGGGGCGCACAGCGCCCCCTTTCATTACGTCAGCAATGACAATCAGCTGATTCCCTGATAAACCAGGATCTCAAGAATGGCGCTTAGTATCGCGTTCTTGGTAATCAACTCATATTTAACGCCGTTTTCGCTTCGGTAGACGCGCAGCGCCTGCAATATCGCCATCTTCTGGTTCCGCTCCGGTTGCAGCCTCACGGCATATTCCGAGCCGTCAACCATCAGCTTTACCGTATAGCTCGCATCCCATGGCTCCGGGTTCGCCTTCATCATCAGGGATTTATTGAACTCCTCAAATTTGTTTTCTTTTAACAGCCGAATTAGCATAATACATGTGCCCTTTCTTATTTTGATTGTAGATGTTCCGGCTGTGCTTGAAAGGGTTTGCGGCGCATGGTATAATATTTACGCTGCATCTGCTTTTTTGCATTTGCCGGCTCGGGAAGTGGCGATAGTATTGTGGAGTACGCGCCGCTTCCTCATTTGTTGAGGCCATCGTGTATCTTCCTAATCCCACGCCGTACTACTTCTGCTTTTGAAACTTTCATTTTTCCACTGCATTCATCCAGCATTTTTGAAGATTCAAAATCCATACGGATTTTCAAGACAATATTCTTGGGATTGTCAGTTGGACGGCCTATTTTTTTATCGCCCATAGTTCACCTCCCTTTTGTGGGCTGTAGTACCATAATATGTTACTGCCCATAATAGTCAAGCAAAAAGCATAGAAATAATTGTATATAACGTCGTTTTCTGTTTTATGTTTTGTAATAATCAGAAATATCTCCTTTTGGAGGCTTTTCTGTTAAATTAAATAATAAGTTTCATTTTTATTATTAGGTCTTATTTTAGCCGTTTAATCCCTCTTCTAGTGGCTTCCATTGTCTGTACTTTGATTGTTCGCATTATATTTCAATACGTTATTGCCATCTAAGCGGACGAAAAACGATTTATCTATAACTATCTATATTAATTTTTGTTGAGCTTGTCCTTTAAACTGATGATACCCCTACGAGTAGCTTCTGCTCTGCCAACCTTCTCCTGCTCACAATAGCATTTAAGAATCTCAACGCATTGATTATCCAGTCGTACATGAATAGAAGTACTTTTGGGATTATCCGTGGGGCGGCCCATCTTCTTCCGTTCGGGCAAATAAACTCACCTCACTTTCGCAACCCATATTTATCCTATCATTAGTGCAACCCTTAAATCAAGTCGAAATGATACCATAAACTGTATATTTTGTCGACTTCACTATTATCAATTTGAACGGGATCTTTTCGAGACAGCTGTGATTTAAACCAGCACTTTAAAGTCATGTAAAAAATATTAATACAACTCATGAATAAACACGCTTTAAAACAACAAATCATTTATATGCTACGTATAACGAACGCCTATCCCCGGGCATGAACTTCTTTTATTTACCGTATAGCTCGCATCCCATGGCTCCGGGTTCGCCTTCATCATCAGGGATTTATTGAACTAAGCACTTATCTTCGAATTTGGTATTGATTTTTATGGCGCACACCCATTAGAGTTTGCGCCATAGTTATCTAAGTATTATCCGCTAAAACTAATGTATTTTTGGGCTATATGATACCTTGATTCCGGATTTATTGAAACTCCAAGTGAAAATCCAGAAGCGTCAATATTTGCTGAAACACCAATATTAAATGTTCTATATTGGTGCCCAAATAGCGCTCTCACCCCCCATGGTCCTGACCCTAATGATGTTGCGCGAAAAGACAAATATCCACGTATATTTCGTGCTACGTAAAACTCCATTGGGCCGCATGGGTAATCGGTCGGTATATTATACTTATATATATACCCATAATTGCAATCTGATACCATACTAGTAGCAATTGTTTCTTGTCCAATATATGTTTCCCCACCTGTTGGCTTATAATCTATTTTTATTTTGTCATAGGCTGCACGTGAATAACCAGAACCTCCAACTTTTGTCATATTATAATTATGTCCCGTTGCTATAATATCCGTAATATACGCTACAGGACTAGATAGAATTTCTGTTGTCGTTTGGAAATTGCATACACTACCTTGTTTTGAAACAAAAATCGATACTCTCAATATTGTATTACCAACGGTTGTTTGGGCACTTCCAGTTGCGGAAGGAATTATTGCTAGTTTGGAAGCAGAAGAACGCATTATTCTTTCGATTTGTAACTGCTTAACCCTTCTGTTCTCAATTTGTACTAGTTTAAACGCTTCATTTTCCGTAATTTCTTCCTTTCCTGTTTGAAAAATAGTTTCCTCTCCCGACACCGGATCATATTTAAGAATATAGTCCGATTTTACGTATGCAACGGATGAATGAATTAGTTCAGCACCAGCATAGTGTGCTAATTCATGTTCTGGAAGATCGTTTACTATATTTTCCGAAAGACCAAACTCACGAAGCGTTTCTTTTGCTCTAACAATTTCTTCTTTCTTTATTATTGAAAGTTTAGCATTCAATTCTTGATCTAAAAGCACATTATTTTTCTCAGAATCACTTTCATTAACAGCACTTACAAACTCTGTAGGAAAAAGAGTAATTAAACATACCAAAATACCTAGAATACATATAAGAACAACCATTCTTTTCATGACAAACCTCCCGTTGTTTAATTAGTTTAAAAAAGCCTTAGCTTTTGTTAATTAACAATAATAAAGCCTTATACTTAGTATCTATATATAATATTAGCATTTATTTACATGCATGTCAAATATTATTTTTAGCATCTATGTCTTATCTTACTTTGCACTAAGAACTATATATTTTTTGATTGACTATTATAGTTTTGTTTAATATAATAAATTATATTAAACAATGAAAGAGGATATTATTAATGCAGCCGACATTGCGCAGACGCCTTTTAATATTTTCTGTTCTCATTATCGTACTTCTTCTTGCCGCTGTCTTGTGCTTGGTTTTTTTGCGCCAACCGTATGTCTTGAAACGGGATCAATATACCATTGACATGATACTGGAGAAAATGCGCCAGCGTACCATCGCGGGAGTTTGGTCCGGTGACGATGAACGGCTCTATAAAGAGATTAAAACGGTTACGCCTGGGCTTGACGCTTTGCGTAACGATTCTTTTACTAAGGATTCTTCCCATTATGCATCGGTTATCAATAATTGCAAGGATCCCCGACGTATTGCTGCGTTTGGCCCCGGATATATATTATATGGGGAATATACGAATGCTTTATCCTTATTAACCCCCGGAGAAATAATAAAAATATGGCGCGAAAAAATGCATGACCAGCAATTAAAGGTATCTATTATCGCTTCGCCTTCCCAATCCGATCCGCGCTATTTCCTTAAAATCTCGAGTCAGAACTTTCAAATATCCCTTTCGGTCGACGCTGTATCAGGCCAAGCCCTTGGCTGGCCGGGAGATATCCTTGAGCCTGACGTAAGCGTAACTGCGCCTTATTTTAATGGTGATGCTAAAGCGTTATTAAAATTGTTGCTGGATGAGGACGCAAGCTACGAAGTCACACAGGAGCAGCGCGGCGCTCAAAAGGATACTTATTTATTCTATCCCTTGTATAACGGTTACCGTGTGCGTACCTCCGTGCTTGATTTGCAGCCCCCAATACTAGAGTATTATAAAGAAACCGGGCAGATCGTATTCAATACGCATAATGGGAAATTGCCCTCGTTAAAATCTGAGCTTGGCGCCCCTGTATTAGATTCAACTTTAGAGGATGTAATAAAGTTTGCTTCACAGACGCAGCAATATCAATTTAACAATTTTTTTACGCCGGGTAATTACGAGCTGGAAGAAATAGCCTGGCTATATTGCTCCGCAACCTGCACTTACGAACTGGCCTATTTTCTTAAATCAGGGGATCAATGCCTTGCTATTTTCGCAAACAGCGGGCTAATCGTTACCCCCTGGCAGATTTAAATATTAATGTTTTCATATGCCGAAATAATAAAACTTATATAGTTTACTCCCAGTGGGGCTTTGTATTCATAGATTAAGCAAGCGTCACAGGTGACGATATTTAAAAATCTGAAGCCCGAGGCAGTTTAATGCCCCGGGCCAGATCAAACCTTTTTATTGAATCATTATTTTATTTTATCTTGCTCAGCTTTTGCAGCACCTCGTTAATAAAGCAAACAGCGTTCGCTTCATAAGTCGGCGCGATATACACGGCCGCTTTTTGGGACGCTCTGCTGATTTCATTGTTCTTCTCACGCACCGCGTTCGCTATCGCGCGGGTGTCCGCGTTATGCGCTACGATAATATTGTCAAGGAGCGTCTGAGTAAACACATCCCTGTCGTTGAGGTATTGATTCATAATAAGCGCGCATCTGTCCTTCCAATCGAGAGAGGATAAGAAATTACTCAGCGTCTCAAAGGACTTAACCGTTGTGTATTTCGTGGAGCTGCTGGAGAGTACCATCTGCTCATCGCCCATAATTTCAGATCGCCAGCTGTTGTAAAGCGCGTCAAACCGGCTCATGCTCCCCCTTGCCTCCAGTTCCGTCAGGCGTGTACTCAGATAGCCCGCAGATTGCTTGGTCAGCGATACGTCCAGCTTCTTTGTCAATCCCATTTCCAGGGAATCGGTGAAGGTTAACCCGGCCTCGGATTTTGATGTGCCGCTTATTTTGTAGTACCGGACGATGCTCCCGTACAGTCCTCCTGTGAGGGAATCGCGCTCATGGAAAATTCGCTGGTTTGCGCCCAGCTTGCTTTCAAAATCATAACCGTGCGGATAACCGTTGCCCGGCTTGCGTACGGCGGCGTGCGTCCAGCTTGAGCCGTCCTTATAAACATCCACCGCGGCGTCGGAGGCGGCCGACGTGTTGGCGTACGTAACCGCTCCGGCATATCGGGCAGGGCTGTTTCCGAAGTAATTGTTCAAAGCGATTACATTATCGTCGTTATACCATGGAGTAAGATACCCCCCTCCCTCCGAGATGTCTGGGTTAATCCACGCGTCGGTAATTCCCCCCGCCCAGGAAATGCAGTTGTATATTCCTGAAGTCCCCTGCGACATGATGGAATCATCCGCGAGCAGATTTGGGAAGCTGTATGCCGAAGTATAGCCGTTTTGGCATTTTGCGTATACATCGGCCGTGCCGGTTGAACCCGCGGAATAACTGGCAACGACGACATAGCTCGGCGATGTCGTGAAGGATTGCTTTATTCGGGAAGCGCGTCCCCAGGAAAAATCGCCGCTCCCGGAATAATCATCGTTGTAACCTACCACGCGGTTGGAGCTATCCATAACAAACAGCCTTGTATCCGCGCCGGAGGAGAGCTTGGCGGTGAAAAAGTTGAGCGTACCCGTAGCCGATAACGGGGTGGTGATTTTCTTCCCGCCGACAGCAGCCGCTGCCGTGTCGACAGCGCCGTCCTTTAATACGTTGGCATAGCCCGCCGCGTCGTTATATCCCTTTACCATCAGCGTATAGGAGCCCGTAGTGGGTACAGTAACGCTGATTTTGGAATAGGTACCTGTCGCGTCGTCATTATACCATGAGGTCGAAGCGGTTGGGTTCGCCGTCAGGAACAGATACATCACGGTATCAATATCACTGTAACCGGCGGCTTTAGCCGTTTCAAAGGTCACCGTTGTGCCGGCGGTCAGGTTATAGGATTTGCAGAAGGTAAACGTTACGGGCGTGTTCAGGGAATAGTTATACGCGTAGGTTGGCGACGAGGCGTATTTACCGCCCTCAGCAGCCGCCGTTATTGTTTCAGGCGCTTTTTCAGGCAGAACCGAATCCGGCGGCGCGGCTGAGACGGAGGGCAGAAGCAACCCCATAGTCATCAACAGGGTAAGAAGGAAAAGAAGAGCTTTTTTCATTTGTTTGTCCTCCCGTAATATATTTTTTATATAAAGCGCAAACTTCAAAATGAGATTTGCGCGTATTGTCGACTTGTGTTAAGCTGGCGCAAGTCTAATTTTATATTATTGGCGTTATCACTTTATCGGCTCTCATACTCATAATCGTACATAAGCTGTAGTGGCTTTCGATTTTGCATCATGAAAAGAGCCATACTTTATTGGCGATATCCAGATACGGCAATATCGTTTTTAAGGTTCACAATCCGCCTGCGTTAAATCAATACAGACATATTTTTATCTTAATATGTATAAATTTAGTTTATCGTAACATTGTATAATTTTCTCTTAAAAAGCAAAATAGCTTTATTAACCATTCCTTATTGTTAAACATTAGCATTTATAATCGTTAAATATATTTATATATTTAACGATATTCAGAGTGAGTGATTAATTACTGATTCGATCACAACATCAAAGAACTTAGAGGTGCGCCGGATTTTGGCGTAAACTAATCCACGCCTATTTAAGCAAAAGATTATCTTAAAAATGAACCCGGCGTTGCTTATCTAAGTAAACTCTATCGGGCAAATTATTGCGCAAAAATCCCAACCTTGAAATCAGCACAAGTGAATACAATTATTATATTGTTGATTCAATTATCAAAATCAGGTAAGAATGACAGCCGTATAAACCGGCGGACGCCATACCCGCAAGCACAGCAAAATATGGTCTTACGAAGAGGCAAATCGGCTCATAGTAACGGCGTATGTTTAAAACGAACAGTTCGATATCGTCTTATTCTGGGCGCTGCTTCACGCGATAGGGTAAGAAATTAAAGTCGAAAAAAAGCAATAATCCGAACCGAAAGTTTCCTTGATTTCATCAAAGTTTACGGTACCGTCCTTATAGTTGAAGGTAAACACAAGCCTATCGTCATAAACATACACCGCATTGATAAAGGGTTCAATCATCCGCTGCCGTTCTTCCAGCTTGATAATGTCCATCGTGCGTTACTTCTGCATGAAGAAGGTGACTTGCTCCCGTGTGAGAATGTCTTCTCCATTTCTTCCTGTAAAATATAGATTTCCAGCTTGCTCTTATTGTCCTTCAAATCAGCCGATTTTTGGTGAAGGAGGTCTAAATGCCCTGCTGGATGGCGTTGAGCCTTTTGTCAATGGCCCGCTCTGTTTCGGCAAGCTGCTGTTTCAGCGTCGGGAGGTTGGTGTTTTCCTTGCGCTGCAAGTTTATCACAACATCAATAATATAGTTGAAAATGGCATCATCGTGGAGCATGTCCACCATTTCATTGACGATAATGTCCTCAATCCAGTTTTTGCGTACCGACTTTTTTTGCAGCCCCTAAGCTTTTTTACACTGACGCATTTGTAATACTGGTGGATACCGTTGCGGCCTGTACCGCTCTCGCCCACCATGAACACAACGGCCGCAAAATAGCTTGGTGGTCAATATGTCTGTTCCTCTGCCGCCTTGAAGCGGGCAGAGACTTTTTATTCTTTTTTATTCGCTCTAGCGCCTTCTCAAAAATAGGCTTTTTGATAATGACGGAATACCGTCCTCCATCATAATATCCCGGTAGCGGTATTCGCCAAAATAGCGGCGGTTTTTGAGCGCCGCTTCACGGCATCTATCCCCAAAGGCTTGCCACGGTTTGTTAAGATACCCTGTTCATCGAACCAGTCCACAAGTACCTTGATGGTCGCACCGTCCGCCTAACTTTGAAATGCGGCGCGGACAATTATTGCTTTGGAGTGGTCAAACTGAAAATACTGTTCCTCGTCAATGACATAGCCCACCGGAATACCGCCGCCGTTGTATTTGCACTTAAAGGCGTTTTCCGTCAATCCCCGGATTACCTTTTCAGATAGTTCCGCGCTGTAATACTCGGCATACCCTTCCAGAATGGATTCGAGCAAAATCCCGGTGGAGTCCTCCGAGATCTGCTCGCTAGCGGATATGACGCGCACGCCGTATTTCTTGAGTGTGTTTTTCTATTGGGCGCTGTCGTAGCGGTTCCGGGCGAACCTGTCCAGCTTCCAGACAATCACAACATCAAACAGGCCATATGCGCTGTCCTTCACCATGCGCTGGAAGTCAGGGCGGTTGTCGGTCTTGGCTGACAAAGCCCGGTCAACATAGGTTGCTAACAGGGTGATGCCGAAGCTGGCCCTCAACGCTTTCTACGCGCTGGCTGTCGGAGGAATACCGGGCATAAATGACACCCTTCATTTTTTGGCCTCATGCGTATCGGCTGTCAATGCGGCGAGGTCAGACTTTTCATATTGATTGCTCCCCGGCAGTCCTTTTTTATGCTTCCAGCACTGTATTGCATCCTGTAAAGAACGCCCCTTGTTATCGTCAAAGAATGCACGGATATAGGTGTTGTACTCAAACTGCCTGTCAATCGTGGTCTTAACTTTCTTCTTATCTTCCATAATATCGTGGTAAGCAGCAATAGCCTGCTCATAGGTCTTTCCTGCGTTGTTTTTCAGCCACTTCTGAAAAGCAACATTGAACGAAAATCCTTTTCCAATTCTATGCCTGAAAAAAGTGCGGTGCTTTTCAGTGCATATAAAGTTCGGTTCAATTAAGGTGTTTTCTTCAATAAGACCAACATCTGTTTTCGGTTTCGATATGCATACGGCAGACAATATTTCACCCGTATCCAGATAGTGGGCAATTCTCTCCGTTAGTTCAATTTTTCCCCCAGAGATAGGCAAGCCATTGGCTTTGCAAAAGGCCACCAGTTCCTCTTTGAGATAGTAAAAGCTGAGGAATGTCTCACTATCCAAACTCTTATGCAAATCAGGACGACTGTTCATTTTTGCCTCCTATCATCTGCATCATGGTATCCTTCAACCGAGCGCTCATGGGGGAATTTGGGTCAAAGCACATTTCCACAAACTGCGCCCATTCCTTTTCATCCTTGATGAGCGCCTTGAACGCCTGCGGCTCATACTTGTACAGCTTACCCTGCGGACTGTCGGTGCGCCCGAAGATGTAATCCAGCGAAACATCAAAGTAATCGGCGTACCATAGCAGGGTCTTGTATGGCGCTTCCGCTTTCCCGGTTTCGTAGCGGTAGATGCCGGACTGTGTGGCTTCCAGCATTTCCGCAACCTGTTTCTGTGAAAGGCCGAGGCCCTCCCGCAAGGTGCGCAATCTGCTCCCAACCATGCTCATGTGATAACCCCCTTTGTATTACTTCTATTATACACGAAAAACGCCAGTTGGTAAAGGATGAAAACGAATAGCATTAACGCTTATTACGAGTGAGATAGCAGCAAATCAAATAGGCGATAGCCGCATGATTTGCAGATACAAGGCAGGATAAAGCGCAGTAGTTTTACCTTGTGTATAGACACTACTTCAGGTCAAGTTGACCCGAAGTGGTGTGCGGGGTATCGAAAGGTGTATCCAGTTTGGCACACGACTTTGCGAAGCAAAGTGTAAGTGTTATACCCGTAATGCCGGGAGACGCGAAAAACGTGTGGCCACAGATGGGCCACTGGATTTGAAGCAGCCCGAAAACGGGCCGGGATTTTTAAGCAGGGGCGAGGCAAACCGGGGCCTGTTTTCAGTGACGTATGGCGTTTATGTCCGTCCTCTGGTCTGATCCGCGCTGACAGGTGAAGATCGTTCCCCATTATAAGAAAAGGGTGGGTAAGCCGCAAGGAGGCTTACCAGCCCTTGATTGCCCAATAGCAAAAAGCAGAACATCGGGCCAAGTTGGCCCGATGTTCTCAACAATTACTGAAAAAATTATGGCATAGAAGGTTGTCCACGGATAAAGATGCTCTGCCTTTTTGCAAATAAATTCGCACGTTCTACGAGGTTATAGTCAATTATCTCTGGATTGCCTGAACTGCACTTCAGTAGCGAAATAAACTCATTCAAATCAAGTAAATGGAAAATAGCCCCCGTTTGCTTCATTGCCTCCATTAACTGAGTCTCAATATCCTTCCAATCACCCCAGTATATAAGTTCAGTAATTAGTACAATACAATGAGGGGGAATTTTTCTAAATACGTTGAGTTCATTGTTTTTAGCATCAAAAATTAACTCTCCCCTTATAAAGGCTTTTGATGCACCAACTAATTGAGTAATGGCTTTTTTAACTTGTTTTTGAACACCTGCCGTACGCCTTTTTTGGTCGCGGTGGTATCCGGCATTTATAACAGACAAGTCTTTTGCTTCAATAAGGAAACTCCCACCAGAATAAAATGAAAACACGTCTGTTAATTCTCTCATTTTTTCGCCTATCTTTACTTGCGGACTTTTATAAAGAGTAAGAGGAAATACAGACTCTAATGAAGCCCAAATTGCTCGTTCAAATATTTCTCCTTCATTTTCTTCATCAATCGTTATACTATGGCTTTCGTGGGCACTATAAAAATAATTTTGAAGGATTCTCCACTTTTCGAGGTTGGTATCTATCTTGCAAGTGGATATAATCTGTACGTTGGGATATGTGTTTCTTTTATCGACAGAATATGTAAAGCAATCAAGCACATGAGATGTCTCAATAACATAGGGTCCTGTATAAAAGTTTTTCACTTGCCCCAAAAAATCCTTAACAGCTTTAGCATTTTGTTCAGACATTTTTATATTCGTCCACGCAAGACATACGTCCATCTCATTGTATAAAAACAGCGGAAAAAATCTCTGCTCTAAAGCACGCATTAAGGCATCATGTTCTTCGCTGTGTTTCTGTAATTTACATATAAAAACAGGGGTATCCGGCATATCCTCAATTTGAACGCCTATGCAAAGGTAATGCTCCTTTATACCAAAAACCAGTTCCATAGGGCATCCAGAAACAAGCGCTTTTATGCTTGAAGTGGGAGTTTTAATTAGGAAAGCTATCTCATCGCCCCCGTTAGCAGGTACACACCACAGCGAAAATTCTTCAGATCTCATTTCGTTATAAACTCGCTTACTAGGAATATGCATATAACTTACATCCCTTTCTATATCAAGCATGTTATGTTAGAGATTCAATGGTTTCGCTTTCCTCGTTTATTCCCATAACCCTTCAATAACTCCGACCTCCGAGCAATGCGCACAAGCCACTGTTTTTCTTCCTCGGTCAGTTTGTTGTAGTTCAGCTTGGTCTGCTTGCAGAAAATCACAATCACCTTTTCAGCGTGGCTCCCCTCGAAACGCGCCACTTCCTGAAGGTTCTGTTTGAGTTCCTCCGAGACGGTGGTTGTCGGTGCGCTGGTGCTGTCCTATCGGTGAGCAGCCTTTATATCCCCGATGATGCTGTCTATATCCTCATGCACCCGCAGGCAGAATATTGATGATCATGGATATGGGAGGCTTGCAGCAAATAGGCGTCCGTGTCCTGTTTGTCGGGTTGGTATTTCTTCATGATCTCCGCCCTGGCTTCGTCCACACATGCGTTCAGGTTCTGTATCTGCATGGTGGCGATACCATCGACATAGATTTCGATGTCGGCCAGCAACTTCACGAAATCCTTATGCGCCGCCATTTCACAGAGCAGACGGGCATTGATTTTACCGTCCTTCAATAACGCGATCATATGATTACTAAATGCAGTTCCTCGGTCTGCGTTTGGGTGATTTTTTGTTTCAGTCAGCCCCAACAGGTAATCGGTGGACACGCGGTATTTCGCCAGTATCATAATACTGGTGTGGGTGATGTCCTTATCCTCGGTTTCGTAGCTGCCCAAAGCGGATTTGGAAATGCCGGTCTGCTTCTCCAACTGCTCCAGCGTCAGGCCATGCGACACCCGCAAATCCTTTAGCTTCTCCTGTATGGTCAAAGCCGTATTCATCGCCCTGTTCTCACCTTTCCTAACAGTAGGATTGTCCTTTTGTCCATTATACCATGACTTTCCATAAGCGTGGAAATTTTCAGTGCGCCGCCGGTTTTCCAACCTTGCCCGGCCTGTTTTTGCGCTCATTGCGTGATATTTGCCCACATCGGGTCAACTTGACCCGATGTGCTGTCCGTCAAATACAAATAATGTTGATTAGCGTTCTGCGTTGCCACACTCACTACAAGAGCCATCATGGAGAGAAAAAGCACCGCCGCATTTTGAACATGTCCATTTTTTACGGTCTTGTACCAAAAAGGCTGCAATACCCTTTTCACGTGCTGCCATACTGTTTTCGACAAGGCTTGTATTATATCTTTTGTTGTAGCTCTTTTCGAGATTTTTAATCAGCTTGCAGGGAAAGTCGGCACATTCAAAGCAATGTATATATCCCTTGTCCTGTGCGCAACTTTTGATATTGCACTTGCGGCAATGTTCCGGTTTCCCTAAATCGCCTTTCACACACCCCTCGCAAGGCTTCCCGTATTTTCGGACACCTACATGCTTATAGCAGACGCAGCAATTCATGCCACAAGGGGCAAGCATAATGTCCTCAATTCTATCCGGCATTTTCAAGCTGATTCCCCTTACCACTGTTACTGTTTCTATGGTTTAAACCCAATTATAACAGTCGTACGGCATATGCACAATGATATGCAAAAAGGTCGACTGCAAAGAGCACTTCGGGTCAACTTGACCCGAAGGCTATTGTCTATCTACCAATACCGCTATCATCAATTCCGTGCCCAGTTTGAAGCCACAGGAAAAAGTCCCAAACTGTTCTAGATCGCTGGATTGCATATAGAGATTTTCCTTCACTTGGAACCGCCGGCAATCATCGAGTGACATCTTCTGGATTAAGTATCGCTTTTCGTCCTCAATCTTGCGGTTGATCTCCCGGCCCTCTGCGCTTTGGATGGGGCGGCGCTCCCACGGGGATATGCGGCCATAATAAAAATCGGTTAAGATACTGTTCATGTCACAATTCCTCCCCGCCAACATACAAATCATCCATCCCGACAAACGTCTCTGCGGTCATAATCAGCCCCAGTTTATAACCATATACAAGGTTTTTGACTGCGGTTAGCTGGTTGGCTTCACCCTGTGCGTCAACATACTTCTCAAAAAGGTCTTTGTCATCCGCGCCGAGCCTGTCCAACAATTTCTGTTCAAACCTGCCACCAACTCAATAACCCTGCCATATTTGGAGTGCTTATCTGGACTTCCGGCGATACGTTAACATATGCAATTCCTCTTGGCATAAAATCGTCCTTTCGCAATGTTGTCCCAGCACTGCTTGAAAGGGTTTGCAACGCATTTTATTATATTAACGCTGCATCTGCTTTTGTGCATTTGTCGGCTGGGGAAGTGGCGTGCATCTTTAGCGAGGTTGCGCCGCTTCCTTTCATTTTTTGAGGTCATCCTTCAACTTTAAAATCCCGCGCCGAGCAGCTTCCATTTTGTTGACATTTTCCTGCTCACAATAAGCATCTAAAATCTGCTTGCACTCTTCGTCATACTTAACTGCCATTCTGTGAGGCTTTGGATTATCCGTCTTAGGGCCTCTCTTTTTACCTGTTTCCAGTAAAACACCTCCTAACAAAAACAGGATCACCCCAGTTATATGACCGGGTGACCCTATTTATCAAGTGTGCTACTTAATTATCCCAGATATAACACAAATCCAAACCCTTCGCCAACAGGTACAACCTGTCGTGAGTGGTTCGGATAATGTGGGTTTGGTGCGGTCGATGGGACTTGAACCCATACGGTCTCCCATACGCCCCTCAAACGTACGCGTCTGCCTGTTCCGCCACGACCGCATTTATGTTTTTATTTGCCTTGACTATTATAAGGGTTATCCTTCCGGTTGTCAACACAAAAGCATCCAGATTATCATCTTTTCATGCGCAAGATATTATGTATAAATAGCAACGTATTTTGAGCTAGCATTGAAAGGACGCTTGATATGGAAGCCGGTAATCAGCCTATATTATGCGAACAGGGAAACCGCTGCGGCAAATGCCCGCCCCAGGGCGACATAGCCATCCGTTTTTGCGAAACCATAACCCTCCATGAATCGTTTAGCGTTCAGGGCGTAACAGCCCAAAGCGCCTGCATCGCTTACGATACGGATTACATTGGGTATGTTATAGACCGTTCCACTATGAACGCTCAGCTTCCCTGCGGAGGAACCTGCCCCGTAAACGTATACCGTATAAACCTCATAGGCGCTATTCCCTATATCGTCAGCGCGGGCCCGGTGTCAAGCGCTCAGGGCGTACCCGTCCCCGTGGGCGCACAGGGCTGCGCGATAGTGAATCAGGTCGTGGGCTATGCGTGCGGGGACGCGCCCGAAATACCTGTAATCCGCTATGGTGATGTATCCGCCAGCGTTGAGGTGGAGCCCGCCCCATGCGGGCACGCCAATAAAACCACGCTGACATTTAAAGGCGTTTTTACCATCAGCATTCCTGCCGAATGCACGCAATAAACGCATTAGCGCGATCCGGTTTTACGCTTCCGAACAGCCGCTTATGAAGTTCGTTTTTCGCGATAGGGTCTTTTTGCGCATGGCGATTAATTTCGCTTTACTTTTACTTCTTTACCAACGCTTTGATAACATAGAATCCATCGGGAATATGTTCGTATTGTTGCCGGCGCAGCTCTTAAAAAATCGTGACATTCGAAATCTGAAGTGTTATTATTGCCGCATAGATCACACGAAAAGGAGTTTTTTGGGGAAACGATAATGGATAATGGGGTAGCGTTACTTTCAAATTTGGATAGCTTACATACTACAGAATTGGGCGCTGTTAGGATAAAGAAAAATCTCGGTATTGAGACTGATGATGTTGTATCGTGGTGTATTGCAGAAATATCCGAAACTGCATGCCAAATAACGAGAAAGGGTAAAAACTGGTATGCGGCGACGGATAATTGCATTATTACAATAAATGCTTACAGCTTTACAATTATCACCGCACGCAAATTAAAATAATTATTTGTTTGTGCACCTGTACGTTGTTAAAAATAGAGCATGTACACCTATCCGTACGCTGTTTCGCCAACGGCTTACTGCTATTAATAGAGTCTATAAAAAACGGTTTAGGGCTGGAACCGGAGCACTGTTCATGTTTATAGTATGCGGGTAACGTATTCGGAAGGCGAGGGTTTGATAGTCCCCTCGGACTGAGGCCGGTAGAGTGCCTTTATGGGATAACGATACCAAATGTATACCTAAGCTATATAATAGAAGAATTTAACCTGAGTTCTAGCTCAGTAATTTTCTATTTAGCCATTCGCTTCGGTCTACGCTAATCTAACCAGTGCCATCGCCTGCAGCGCGCAAACGAAATGAACAGGCGCGCGCATTGCTGCATGCGATGCGCGCGCCTGATATATTAAATCCTATCTCAGTCTAATTCCGCTTCGTAACAGCGGGTCGTCAATCGTGTGCTTTGGTCGTTACCTCGACGATTAATGCCTGCGCGAACTCGTTCAGGCGCATCGCACCCATATCGCCGTTTTTACGCGAGCGCACGGCGACAACCCCGTTCTCTACCTCTTTATCGCCTATGATGAGCATATAAGGCGTTTTTTGGAGCTGAGCCTCTCGTATTTTAAAACCGATTTTTTCGTTTCTTAAATCAGTCTCCACGCGGAATCCGTAATTGTCAAGTTCCTTCTTAATTTTTTCAGCGGCTTCGTGCGTGCGGTCCGTCATGGCCAGCACCTTCACCTGAACGGGCGCGAGCCACGTCGGGAGCGCGCCCGCGTATTTTTCAATCAACAGCGCCAGCGTGCGCTCATAACAGCCTATCGACGTGCGGTGAAGCACGACGGGATGCTTCTTTTCCCCATCGCTGTCGGTATATACCATGCCGAAGCGCTCCGCGAGCTGGAAATCAATCTGGATGGTAATGAGCGTATCCTCCTTGCCGTGTACGTTGCGCATTTGAATATCCAGCTTCGGCCCGTAGAACGCCGCCTCCCCATCCGCCTCAATATAAGGTATTTTAAGCTCCTCAAGAATCCGGCGCATGGTTTCCTGCGTAGCCTCCCAGCTCTCTTTGGAGCCGATGTATTTATCCGTATCGTTCTCATCCCATTTGGAGAAGCGGTATGTCACATCCTCCTCCAAGCCGAGCGTTGTAAGGAAGTATTTCGCCAGATCCACACACCCCTTAAACTCCTCGTCCACCTGCTCAGGCGTGCAGGCAAGGTGTCCCTCCGAAATGGTGAACTGGCGGAGACGAATCAGGCCGTGCATTTCGCCCGAAGATTCGTTCCTGAAAAGCGTGGAGGTTTCATTATACCTTAACGGCAAATCGCGGTACGATCGGGAACGATTGAGGTAGGCCATAAACTGGAAGGGGCAGGTCATAGGGCGCAGCGCGAAAACCTCTCCTTCCTCCTCCTTTTCGGCGTCGCCCATGATGAACATGCCATCGCGGTAATGATCCCAATGCCCCGAAATCTTATACAGGTCGCTTTTGGCAAGGAACGGCGTTTTGGTCAAGAGATATCCCCTGCGCTGCTCCTCATCCTCGACAAACCGCTGGAGCAGTTGAATTACCCGCGCGCCCTTGGGCAAAAGCACAGGTAGCCCCTGTCCAATCATATCCACGGTCGTAAATAGCTCAAGCTCACGGCCCAGCTTATTATGATCGCGCTTCTTCGCTTCCTCCACGCGCGCGATGTACGCATCCAAATCCGCCTTTTTCTCAAACGCTGTCCCGTATATGCGCTGGAGCATCTTGTTTTTCTCGCTTCCGCGCCAATACGCGCCCGCCACGCTCATAAGCTTTATGTGTTTAACTATGCCGGTGCTCTCGACATGCGGGCCGGCGCATAAGTCCACAAACTCGCCCTGCCTGTAAAAGCTGATGACCGAACCGTCTGGAAGATCGCGTATCAGCTCAACCTTATACGGTTCGCCGCTCTTTTCCATAAGGGCGACGGCTTCCTCCCTCGGCAGTTCAAAACGTTCAATTTGGTAGGCTTCCTGTGCGATTTTGCGCATTTCCTTTTCTATTTCGGCCAGATCGGAGGGCGAAAAAGCCTTCGGCACGTCGAAATCGTAATAAAAACCGTTTTCAATCGCCGGGCCGATAGCAAGCTTAGCATCCGGGTATAACCTTTTTACCGCCTGAGCGAGCATATGCGCGGCCGTGTGCCTGAACGCCCATCTTCCTCCCTCGTCCGCAAAGGTAAGCAGTTTAAGGGCGCGGTCGCCATATAGCGGCGCGAAGGCGTCGGCGTTCTTACCGTCAACCTCCGCCGCAAGCGTAGCTTTCCTCAAGCGCGGGCTGACAGCCTGTGCGATTTCAAGCGGGCTCATGCCATCCTCGTATACGCGAACCGCTCCGTCTGGAAACGTAATTTTCATCTTCAAAAACCTCCATATCCTCAATTACATTATCTAAAGCTCTAGAGCATTATCAATTAAATAAAAAACGCCCCCTGCAAAGCAAGGGACGGACATATGCCCGTGGTTCCACCCTAATTGGATCAATACCCACTCAAAGGGCTATAACGCGCCGAACCGCTGCGGTCGTGGGGCGGTATTCCCGGCAGGATTTTGGAAAGCGCTTACAGCCAAGGCCCTTTTCTCTAAAACCAAAATATCCCTGCGGTACTGAACCCAGTCATTCCGCATACCCTGCATTATATGCGCTTATTTCAATTTTGTCAACGGTCAGAGAAAAGCGCGATTCAGCTTGATTTTGTAAAATTAATTAAAAACGATATAACGCCTTTTATCAAGCAACCTCTCTTATGCGTACGTTTCATATCATACCATTCATTCATATAACACAAGCCAATACAGAAATTGGCATGCGAAAGCCGGTATCACTTGGCGCATACTAACGGCATATCATGCTGTATAGGGAAAGCGGCGGCTTACCGCCGAAGGAGAGTGAATATATGAAGGTGTGCTCAGTGGGCACGCATGAATATGATGCGGACATTCCCAAACTGCTCCGGCGGAGGCTTAAGCGCCTTGGATGGGATCTGGAGTTTTTTGAGGATACGGAAAAAAAAAGCCGGGTTGAGGCTGAGATCGACGATCAGGATGCGCTCGACGCATGGTGCTCAGCAATATCCGAAATGTTAGTTTATGATCTATCGCATTTTGAGCTGGCGCGAATTGTAAATGATTTAAGCTTATCGCTCGACGATAAGCACGCCCTACTACCCGAAGCGGTTGACAGCGCAAGGCGGGTTACGGGTACGGACGGCGTCAAGCGGGCGCTAACGGAACATTTTACTGGTGAAAACCATTTGAACCTGGAGGGTTTTATGCGGTTTCGCATGCAGGATATTCTCAGCAAATGGGAGCTTTGCGTGGACAGGGCTGCGGAGGAAATGCTCCTGAGGCATGAATATTTTGAGCTGATGGGCGTGCTTAGCGCCTTTGTACGAATGCAGCCCCCGAAAATGAAGGAGGTTGTGCTGGTTTTCCATCCAGACGGGAGCTGCACGCTCAGCGACGACATGGAATCCAATATCGATTACGCTTTTACTTCAGACGGCGTAGTAGGCGTTCTGGTGAACCTGGCCCCAGAAAAAATCACGGTGTACGATCTATCCGACGGGAGGAACTCCCTGCTATCCGAGGCGCTTATGCGCGTTTTCGAGGATCGTATTCGGTTTTACCGCTGAATAAATCGCGTTTGACATTTTAAACTTTTGGTGATACATTGATTTTATTAAATTTGAACGGAAGTGAAAGGATGTACATTTTTTCTTGCTGATTATTAATCGTTAGCGCGTGACAGCGCGGGTACAACCCATGCTTTGTTTTTGCGCGCAGGCAAGAAAGTGTATGTTCATTTGCTAACAGCGTAATTGGCGGCTGCGGGAATAACTTTCTTGCGGTCGCTTTTTTCTATATTCGGAGGTGTACAATGTCCGTAATTTCAGTATCAAATTTAACGTTCTGCTACGATGGCAGCTACGATAATATTTTTAATAATGTGTCTTTTACCATAGACAGCGACTGGAGGCTGGGTTTAATCGGCCGCAACGGCAGGGGTAAAACCACCTTGTTGAACCTCTTAATGGGGAAATATGCTTACAGGGGAACGATTTCATCGCAGGTTGAGTTTAAGCTTTTTCCCTTTATGGTTGAAAATATCGAGCTTAATACGCTGGATATCATCCAAAACACAGTTAAGGGCTTTGCTTTATGGGAGCTTGAGCGCGAAATGTCATTAATGGAATTAAGCGAGGATATCCTTTACCGCCCGTTCGCCACTTTAAGCAACGGAGAACGGACAAAAGCCCTGCTGGCCGCCCTGTTTATGAATGATGAGCGCTTTTTGCTCATCGACGAACCAACCAACCATCTGGATCTGCACGGGCGTAAGGTTCTCGGCGCTTACCTCAAGAGGAAGAAGGGGTTTATACTCGTATCCCATGATCGGATGCTTTTAGATACCTGCGCGAATCATATACTGAGCCTGAACAAGGCGGATATAACTGTTCAGAAGGGTAATTTCACAACTTGGGAACGCGATAAAACCCTCCGGGACGAGTTTGAATTGGCTGAAAATCAGCGGCTTGAAAAGGATATGAATAAGCTCAATAAAGCTTCAGCGCGCGCCGCCGGATGGTCGGACGCGTTAGAGAAAACCAAAATCGGCCACGGGCCATGCGACAGAGGGTTTATCGGCGCTAAATCCGAAAAGATGATGAAGCGCGCAAAATCTATTGAGACCCGGAGACGGAGGGCGGCGGAGGAAAAATCGCTTCTTCTTAAGAATATCGAATACGCGTCCAGCCTGAAGCTGTCCCCTTTAACCCATTATTCGCCCATGCTTATCGAGGCGGATGGGCTTACCATCTCTTTCGGAAGTAAAACCGTTTGTGAAAACATTACCTTTACCGTTGAACACGGCGACAGGATAGCCGTAACCGGCCGCAACGGATGCGGAAAATCCAGCGTTATCAAACTTTTAATCGGCGAGGACATTCCCTATAAAGGCACGCTGCGCACAGCAAGCGGCTTAATCGTATCTTACGTTCCGCAGGATACGTCTTTTTTAAAGGGAGATCTCAAGGATTTCGCAATTGAGGTCGGGATTGACGAAAGCCTGTTCAAAACTATATTAAGGAAACTGGATTTCTCCAGGCTTCAGTTTGAGAAGGATATGAGTCAATTCAGCCAGGGACAGAAGAAAAAGACGCTTCTGGCAGCAAGCTTATGTCAAAAAGCGCATGTGTATGTATGGGATGAGCCGCTCAACTATATCGACGTACTGTCGCGCATGCAGATAGAGAGGCTGATTTTGAGCTGTTCCCCTACTATGCTTTTGGTGGAGCACGACGCGCGCTTTATCGATAACGTCGCGAACCGCATACTGAAAATGTAGTTTATTCTTTTGGCTACACTTTTATCGTTCTTAAAAACATTAAATATTAAAGCCCCTTGATTCCCGGGGATAACGGATTCACTTTATAAGCGTTCATGGCAAGGGCGCCCCAGATCATGAGGTGATAAATTCCGGCTATCCCCATGGCTGAAAAGGGCGCTGACCTGTGACGCGATTAAAGCCCCACTTAAAGAAGATGCGTTTTTGCCGCTCCTTTGATAAAGTTAAGGCGGGAGCAATGCCGCTTAAGCGCAGACGCTATTTCCCAGAAAACATCCCCCCGGGCTGAGCCGGGGGGCCGGCTATAAAGCGGTTTTAAACCGGTAAAACAAAACCGAGCGGCTAATCCTCTTCCTCAGCTTCTGGAAGCATCGCGTTATGGTATACCTCTTGAACATCGTCGTTATCGTCAAAACGCTCAAGCATCCTTTCGATTTTGCCCATCAGCTCATCGTCATCCACTTGTATGGTGTTTTGCGGTATCATCTGAATTTCCGCGGATAAAAATTCGTATCCCTTACCTTCCAGAGCTTCTCGTATGGACGAAAAATCAGCGGGCGCGGTATACACTTCAAAAACGTCGTCAAGAGGGTTGAAATCCTCCGCGCCAAGCTCAAGCGCTTCCATCATAAGCTCGTCCTCATCTATCGCAACGCTGCGCTCTATTACCAGCACGCCCTTCTTATCAAACATCCACGATACGCAGCCGGTCGCTCCCATGCTACCGCCGCTTTTGTCGAATATATGGCGCATTTCAGCCGCAGTGCGGTTACGGTTATCCGTAACTACCTCGACTATAACGGCCGTTCCTCCCGGGCCGTATCCCTCATAAACAACCTCTTCATAATTTACATTCCCCAACTCTCCGGCCGCTTTTTTTATTGAGCGCGATATGTTGTCGTTGGGCATATTGTTAGCCTTTGCCTTAGCTATAACGTCGCGCAGCTTGGAATTATTCACGGGGTCGCTGCCCCCCTCCTTAACCGCTATGGCAATTTCACGGCCGATTTTCGTAAAGATTTTCCCTCGCTGGGAGTCCGTTTTTTCTTTCTTGTTTTTTATGTTCGCCCATTTGGAATGCCCGGACATAGTCTACCTCCTATATAAAGCGATTCGTATTGATTAAGCTGAAATTATTATACCATCTATTGACTTTTGAGTTCAAGCTTGGTGCTTTATCCGCGCGAGCCTGGCCGCAATTGTCTTCATATCCTCCCATGCCTCGCGCTTTTTCCCAGGATCCCGCAGCAGCGCGGCGGGGTGATACGTTAATATAATGCCTGTTCCGCTGCTTTCCTTCCAAGTTCCTCTGTCGCGTGTGATGCGCGCGTTCGGATTTACGATATGTCTGGCGGCTGTCGCGCCAAGGCATACAATGATACTGGGCCGTACGAGCGCGGTCTGCGCGCGCAGATATCCGATACATGCCTTCGCCTCCTCATCAAGGGGAGTGCGGTTATTCGGCGGGCGGCACTTGACGATGTTGGCGATATAAACCTCTTCCCGTTTAAGGTTGATAGCTTCTATCATTTTCGTAAGAAGCTGCCCGGCCGGGCCTACAAAAGGCCTTCCCTGTTCATCCTCCTCTCTGCCCGGGCCTTCGCCGATAAACATAACGTCCGCGTGAGCGTTCCCCTCGCCAATAACGATATTCTGCCGGCCGCCGCTTAACGCGCACTGCTCGCAGCCCTGTATGCTCTCATATAATTGCTTCCAGCTGTAACGCATCATATAAGCTCCCACTGTTGTATTGAACGCTAAAAATCATATACCGTCACTTCACCTGTAGCAAGGTCGTACCTGGCGCCTACGGCAATAAACTCCCCTCTGTCTATCAGCTCGCTCAGCTCAGGGCTTTTTCGTATTTTTGAAAGGCTGCCCTGAAGCAATTCGTCCGGCTCCCTCTGCGCGCCTTTAAACCATGCCGCTAGCCCCTCGCCTCCCTCCAGCGGATCGCCGCGCCGCTCATCATGCGCCAGCACAACGCATAACGGCGTATGAAGCTTTTCAGCCGCATAGGTTATCGCGTCCAAAACGTTTTTATCTATACTCAATTCAGGTAGGCGAATAGTGAAAAGCTCTCCGAAATCCGAATCAAAAACCAGCTCGGGCGGCATATAAGCATCCGCTTCACATACAACCACAGCAATCGGCTTTTGCCCCTGTTCAAAAAGCTCTTTTCTCCGGGACGCGATACTCCAACCGCGCGCATATGTCTCGCCTGTAACAAACCGTTCGTTTCCTTCCATCATCGTGTCAAGCGCTATTTCCCACGACCCCATCTGTAAGTCACATCCTCTTGATTGGCTTATGTGCTTATTATAATGTCATCGCGCGTTGTTTTCAATAACGTTATCGATAAAACGCCGCACCAGCTCATAGACCTCAAGCCTGTTCGTTTCATTGAGCATTTCGTGCCTGCCGCCCTCGTAGATATGCAGTTCGACCCTGTGGCCAGTTTGCCTGAGCTTTTGAGCGACCTCACGCACGCCTTTGGCGTTGGCTCCAACGGGATCCCTATCCCCCGCAAACATGAGAATCGGCACGTCCGGCACTTTAGCCGCCCAATCCTTATGGCTGACCTCTCCAAGCCCCGTATACAGATCACGAAACCCGCCGGCCGTAAAAGTAAAGCCGCAGAGCGGATCCGCGAGATACCTGTCAACCTGAGCTTCGTCGGAGCAAAGCCAGTCTTTATCGGTTCTGTTGGGTTGAAACGCTTTATTGTAGGCGCCGAAAGAGAGCCTATCGAGCGTTTTGCTTGGCGTCATCGCCCCCTTTAAGGCCGTTTCAACCTTCGCTATCAATCCGGCAATCGGAAGGGCCGGGTTTTTACCCGCAGTACCTGAAAAGATGAACGCATCGATGTCGGAGCCATGACGGGAAGCATAGGTTCTGGCCAAAAAAGAGCCCATACTGTGTCCTAAAAGGATATAAGGCACGCCTGGATACTCATCTTTAACGCGAGTGTAAAGCGTACGCATATCATTAATAAGGCATGTCCAGCCGTTTTGCTTTGAAAAGTAGCCCATATGCCTGCCGTCGCGTATGCTTTTGCCGTGACCCGCATGGTCGTTAGCTGTTACCGCGATACCGTTTTGGCACAGGTAGCGCGCAAACTCATCATACCTTTCTATATGCTCCGCCATACCATGCGCTATTTGCAGGACAGCCCGCGCCATCGTATCCGGCCGCCATAACCTCGCATGAATATCGCATTCTTTAGTAGCGGACGGAAAACTTAAGTCTTTCACTTGTATCAACACGTAGAATCTCCTTATATTATATTGCATTATCCTGATAAATACATTATAATCCTATTATGTAATTTAGCAACAAATTTAAATTCTGGGGGGTTGCCATATGGGTGCTGATTTGGATCTGTACAGCATTTTCTGTACCGTCGCCCGCTGTGGAAGCCTGTCTCAAGCCGCAAAGGAGCTTTTTGTAAGCCAGCCGGCAGTCAGCCAATCGATGCATAGGCTCGAATACGCATTGGATTGCAAGCTGTTCACGCGCACCAGCCGTGGAATATCGCTTACAAACGAGGGGCGAGTATTATTCAGTTATGCCGATAAGGCTATAAGCCTTATCGGAGCGGCTGAAGATCGTCTAAACATGATGCGCACGCTCCAGTCCGGCGGGTTGATGATAGGCGCAAGCGATACGCTCTGTCAATTCTTCCTACTTCCCTGCCTGAAGAAATTCCATGCCGAGCATCCCGATATTCGGCTCCATGTAACAAACCGCACTACCCCTGAGACGATTGAATTGCTAAAAATAGGTAAGGTTGATATAGCGCTTGTGAATCTCCCGGTGGAGGACAAATCGTTAAACGTTCGTGAATGCCATCAGGTTCATGATGTTTTCGTGGCCTCCAACCGCTTTATTCACCTAAAGGATCGTTCCGTTACTATTGAAATGCTTTCTCGCGAGCCGCTGATATTGCTTGAGAAGGCGTCTAATTCACGCAAGTATATAGATAATTACGCCTCGTGCCATCATACAACCTTACAGCCTGAAATTGAGCTTGGCGCGCATAATCTGCTGATAGAATTCGCGAAAATCGGCTTAGGAATCGCCTGCGTAACGCGTGAATACGCAAACATCCCTCCAAACTGCCCGGATTTATTTGAAATCAGGCTCGATTCCCCGATCCCTCCAAGGGCAATCGGCCTTATTACATTAGAGGATTTTCCACTATCCGCCGCCGCGGAACGATTCATTGAAATTGTGATGAAGCAGCAATAGTTAAGAGTATGGTGTACGTAAAACAACGCCGCATTAGAAAAAGCAGTTCGATTCATCAACTGCTTTTTTCTAAATCCAAACCTATTATTATGTTGAACCCTTACGTTGCTTTTTGTTTCGGCCGGTATCCCACCGGTTCGCCTTGCACACACAGCGGCGGGAATACCAACCTGTTAAGCGTTTGGCATAAGGGATTGGTTTCGAGCGGCGGTTCGCTTTTTCTCTTCACTGATAATATAAAAGACCAGACTTTAAGCGGCGACGGCATGCTTTTATTGACGTTTCTTGAGCCAACAAATGAGGAAGCATCGTTTGCCGCTCACATTTAGCTAAATCATTTCCTCATTGCTCGAGTAAACAGAGGGCATCCTGCCGTCCGACGTGCACATATAATCTACCGAGGGCAGCGGCACGTACGAGGCGCGGGAACGGTTCCACCATTGACGCATTGTCTGCCGGTCGGGTTTAGTACCCTCCGGGAAAAACGTGATGAATTTGAGTGAGTACATATCGCAAGACGTTTGCGTATTGGTGTCTTCATTAAACAGTATGAAAAAGCTTTGCCCTACCGTAGTAAGCAAACCCATCTGTACTCTCATACCCTGCGTACCGATGAGCAGTTCGCAAACTACATATCTGCCGACCGATTCAGCAAGCATTTCCTGTAGCGTGCGTGCGTCAACCTGTGAAGGGACGCTCTCAAAAACACTATTTCTGTCGGATGAACCTGACGCTGTACCCCTGAAGCCGGGCCTGTAAGACGGCCCGCCCATTGACCCAAAGCTGTAGGTCTGCGCGCCCATTGACCCGGGGCTGTTAGGCTGCATACCCATTGACCCTGCGCCGTAGGACGCTGCCCCCGATCCCATTGGGCTGAACCCCATGGGGCCGCCCGCATTTTGATCTTCCATAGCCTGTGTTTGAAAGTTGCCGCTATAACTGTTATTATGCATCATAAATTTCTCCTTTCATGTCAACCGGCGCACTGCTCATTCAGCCAATAATCTATATATACAATCTATGTCGTACCATTCATATTTGCACCGGATTTTTGCAAAATATCGCGTATTTTGCTGTGCTTATATCATAATATTAAAAAACACCGGTCGATTCTGAAAAGGCAGCCCGCCGGTAACGATCCCGGCAGGCTGTTGAGCGCGCGCCCTCATTTATGTTCAGGCTTATCGTATGATAGGCGGTCAGCCAGCGGTCATGGCACATTCTGCTTGATATTGACCTTAAACTTCTGCGTAGAGGATTTTGTCCCCATCAGTCCGATGTGCATCTGATAATAACAGTTTTTTCTCTGCAGATAGAACGGGGACTGCATAAGCGCTTGATACGCGTATTTATTGCCCCCGGCGTTGGATAACGGCGCAGTTTCCGATATATAATTTTTGATTGAACCCGACGAGGTTTTTGTTAGCGATATTGCGTAATTATACAGCGCGTAGAAGGTTCTTGCGTTCAGACCCGTCACGCTGCCGGACAATCGGGCTGTGGCGTACGCGAGGTTTAATATCCTTGAAATATCCGTAACGCTCGTATCCTTTCCTGATCCCTTAATGTAATAACCGCCGAAGTATACGCGCCCGGTTCCTGTATTGGTTATCTTCAAATCCATCGTCGGCTTGGGCGCGGTCCAGCAGGTATCCTTATTGACAACCCGGATATAGCTCCCATACTCTCTTATCAAAACGGAACGATGTTTTTTGGTTTCAAGTACGATTTCATCGTTTTCATAGAAGAAGGCTCTGGAGCCGGATAAGCTCATATGCCATTCATAATACCCATCCGCATAGCCCGAGCGGGTCATATAGGAATAAGCATAGTTGCTGTTATTGTTATTTAAGTTTGCAGTTAGCTGCCCGCTGACGCTCGAATCGCTTGGATATGAGCTTCGCGAATTCGTTGTACGGAAAGCGGAGGCGTTCACATAAACGTATTGCTTCCTCTTGTGAATTTATTACATTTAACCCCGTTGTATGTAACCTGTGAAAATGTATCGTGTAATTCCATTGCGCAAAGCATATAATCCATAGCCGTTACTGGCATTGAGGTTATGGAAGAATAGGGCCCGTAGGTCGCGGCAAGCGCGTTGGAACAGGGATAAAGGCAAGGAGAAGGATAAGCGTAAGTAATAACACTGAAATCTTTTTCATGCGGGAATACTTTTCATGGTATGATGCTCCTCTCGTGTTAAAAATGAACTGATGAATCATCGACAGAAAGTACAAAAAAAGAAAGTGCGAGCCTCCTAATTAAATATTACATTTTATCCGCCTCCTGAAAATATAATTATGATTGCTACAACAGTGTAGCTCCGAATTTAATTTCTATTTAGTCAAGATGTATTTTAAATTAGCCGGACAAGCCTGTTTTCAGTTTAATCAGCATTTAGAATCTAGTATCATTTACCCGCAGGTCAAGTGTTTTCAATACTCTTTTAACTTAATTGTATCCTTTTATGTGCTTAAGTACGATTTATTATTTAAATATAAGAATCTGATTGAATTTGAATGCCGGCGCTGTTAAACAAGGATATCGTTATGCTTTGATCGGGATTAGATACAACTTCAAAAACATAATATCCGGGGAGGCCTTCCTTATCGGTAAACGAAACAGTAACATATTCGGTGCCAAATCCCGTAACCTCAAATACCAGAGCGTCCCGCGCCTGCTTATCGGTCAATATATCCTTATCATATTTCAATTCGTATCCTGAAATATCCAAGCCCTCGTCCACAAATAATTCTATCGTTTTGTCTTCATAGTTGTAATTAAAATAGGTATATTCATTTGAACAGGACGCCGCCGCAAACAATACAAGTAAAAACAGCGCAACGGGTACGAGCAGCCCTAACAGCTTCTTTACCATGATAAGCCTCCTTATGCTGTGTTGAATTTATTATAACACATCCTTTTACAACTGTTTATAGTTTTCCTTCAAAATAAGTGAGCCTGCCGCCGACCGCGCATTTTTCATTTCTGGATAAGCGGATGGCCGCTCTATGTAAACGCGTAATTACCGCTTCACTCTATCGACGGGCGCCCCGCCGGGAGACGGGGCGCCCGCGTTTTATCCCACGTACTCTCTCGGCTCTTCCTCTCCACTGAGAACGCGCAGCGCGCCCTGGGCCAGCGCCTTAAGCTCATCCTCGCCCGGATAAATAACAATGGGCGCCATATCCCCAACATACCTTGAAATCAGGCTCGTAAACCGCTTCGAGTACGCTACGCCCCCCGTGAGTATTACGGCCTCAGCCTTGCCTTGAAGCGCAGCGAGCATAGCGCCTATGGTCTTAGCGACGTTATACGCCATCGACTCAAACACCAGCTTGGCGCGTTCATCCCCATCGTCCATCATCTTTTCGCATTCGCGCATATCGGTTGTGTTCAGGTGCGCGCTTACGCCGCCGCGCTTGGATACGAACGCGAGCAGCTCGCTTTCGGTATACTTGCCGGAAAAGCACAGGCGAATAAGCGGATCCGCCTGTATCGCCCCGCACCGCTCGGGGGAGAACGGCCCTTCCCCATTGATGCCGTCGCTCACGTCGACGACCCTTCCGCCAAAGTGCGCGCCAACGGATATGCCCCCGCCCAGATGCGCAACCACCAGCGAGCAATCCTCATACCGCTTATGGTTATCACGTGCATACTGGCGGGCGACAGCCTTTTGATTCAGCGCGTGAAAAACGCAAAGGCGTTCCAGCCCGGGGATACCCGTAATGTGCGCAACCGGGATGCGTTCGTCCACAACGACGGGATCGACGATGTAGGAGGGTTTCCCATATCGCGCGCCAAGCTCATGGGCAAAAATCCCGCCAAGAGCCGATGCGTGCCGGGTAGCGCTTGTATACTGAAGGTCGTGCAGCATTCGTTCATTAACCGGATATACCCCGCTCGCCAGCGGAGCGATTATGCCGCCCCTGCCCACAAACGCGTCAATGGTCTCTAATCCAATCCCATGCTTCTCAATAAGCTCCAATATCAGCTTAAGCCGCATATCTTTTTGTTCCATAATAGAACCGTACTGATCCAAATCCTCCTTTGAATGGCGTATGACTTCTTCAAACAACAGCGCTTCATTATCAAACACGCCGATCTTGGTGGATGTGGATCCGGGGTTTATGGATAAAATCCGGTATACTTTCATCAGCTCCCGCTCCTTTATTTTTATTCTCATTTTGCGCGAAAATCGCGGCCTTACGGCCGCCGCCCAAACAACCACATAAAATTTTAACATAGCCGGGTTACTTTAGCAATGACGGGCGTAAAGAACAATCCTCTTAAAGCGCATGTCATATAACATCAGTCTTAAAAAACGCTCGGTTTACGTTTCCACGTACGCCAAATGCAAAAAAGTGCGCTTAGCCGGGGTATAGGCATTATTGATACCCTACGGTTTTAGTTGTTTTTTCAGATATTAAGGAGTTCATATTCCCAGGCTTATATCCTTCCAAATCAAGCGAGACGTACCGGAACCCTGCCTTCACGCCCGCTGCGGTTATCTGCCCGCGCATGGCAACCGCTTCTTCTATGCGTTGTTGTGGCGTCTCAATACGGACCATATCCCCGTAATACCTTGCGCGAACCATTGTAAAGCCAAGCTCGCGGAGCGACGACTCAACCGCTTCTACCCGCTTAAGCGCCTCGGGCGTAATTATAGTATCATGCGGTATCCTCGTAGCAAGGCAGGCGTTGGCGGGAATGTACCGCGTCGGCAGGCCCTCGGATAGCTCCCTGATCTTTTCCTTCCCAATCCCCGCCTCAATAAACGGGCTTTTTACGCCAAGCTCGCGCAACGCGCGCATACCGGGCCTGTAATCCGCCTTGTCGTCGGTATTGCCGCCGTCAAAGACAATATTGAACCCGCGCTCGCCGGCGGCTTGCATAACAGCGGCGAACATCGCGCGCTTGCAATAATAACAGCGCATAAAATCATTGCGCCGCACCTCCTCTAGCGCCAGCGGCTTTAAGTTCACCACTACAAGCGCAACGCCAAGCATGCCGGCAACCTGTTCGGCCATTCTCATCTCATGCCTTGGGAAAAAACACGAATCCACCGTTACGGCCAGCACCCGGCCACGCCCAAGGCTTTGGACGGCTTCGCGCAAGATGCAGGCGCTGTCGACCCCTCCCGACAGGGCGACGGCGGCTTTGCCGTACGTTTTTAGTATGTTGTTTAGCGCTTTATGCATATTGCTCTATCATCTTATGCGCCCAATTTGCTTTCGCGCGCATAGTAAAACACGTATTGCTGTACTATTCCGGCAAGCTCCCCAAGCTCGCTGATAGCCGCCTGTTTCTGCGCCCCGCTGAAGCTTTGCCCTCCAAACCAGATTTCGCGCATCGCCCGGTTCATCCACACGTCCATCGGAAACGCTCTTGTATGCCCAAGGGAAAAGAGCAGCGCGCAATCCGCCACCTTCGGCCCAACGCCCGGGAAGCGCATAAGCTCTTTACGCGCATCCTCAAGCGGCAAATCTCTGAGCTTAAGAAGGTCATAACCCTCAGCGATAATACCTGCGGTTTGATGTATAAACGGGGCTCGGTAACCGAGGCCGAGCGAACGAAGCGCCTCGAGCGGGATACGGGCGAGCGCACACGGCGTCGGAAACTTGTGCTTTATGCCCGTAAACGTATCCATCGCTTCCCCGGCAGCTGCGCATAGCCTCCCAATAATGCCCTGTATTCGGCCGAGATTGTTGTTGGCCGATATGATGAAGGAGATTAAAGTTTCAAAGGGCTCCTGTTTAAATACGTGAATTCCCGAAGAGCATGGAAGGCAGACAGACAACGCCTTATTCGCGCGCAGCTTATCTTCAAGACCGGCATAATTGCCGTCAAGATCCAGATATTCCCGCCATTTTGCGGCCTCATGGGGCGTACAAGGATTGATGTAAAGCGTTTCCGCCTCCTGCTTCAAAACGGCGCACCTGTCCGAAACCACGCCCATCCAGCCATCCCCGCGTTTTTCCCAGCGAAACGCCTGGCCGCACGCGCATGAGCGCGCAAGGTTAAAACACTTAATGCCTGTGAATACCGCGCCGTTATCTTTAAAAATTACCCGCATAATCATCCCCCCCATCCCCTTAATGCGAGAAAACGGCCCGCTCATCGCGTTATACGCAAAAAAGCGGACCGCCCATCTGTTCCATACGTCAATTAAAGCTGGTTATTCAGCTACCGCTTCCTGCCGCTCATAAACGCTGACCTGCCTGCGTTTGTTCCGCTTGGTTTCAAAACGAACAACGCCGCTGACTTTCGCGAAAAGCGTATCGTCCTTGCCGATGCCTACGTTTGTGCCAGGATGGAAATGCGTGCCGCGCTGGCGCACGAGGATGTTTCCGGCCAGAACGAACTGCCCGTCTGCACGCTTAGGCCCTAAGCGCTTGGATTCGCTGTCGCGCCCGTTGCGCGAGCTGCCAACGCCCTTTTTATGTGCAAAAAGCTGAAGATTCATATTGAACATGCGTTTTACACCTCCCTTTCCACAATTTTGAGGTATTTGCCATAATTCCCGGTGATGGAGCGGAGCCCCAACGCCATTGTTTCGAGTATTGCCTGCGCGCCCTCATGCCGAGCGGCCTGTTCACAGCTGCATTTCAAGTACCCTTCTTCAACCGTATACTCGACGCCCGGAAGTTTTATCGCCTCCGTCAGCCCCAATATGGCTGCCTGCGTCAGCGCCGATACCGCGCTGCATACGATATCCGAACCGTGTTCTTCCTGCCCTGCGTGCCCGCTTATGCAAAAGCCGGTCAGCCTACCCTTCGCGCGAAGCAACGTTGCATTGATCATAATTAATCAACCGATAGAGTTAATCTTAACCATAGTATATGGCTGCCGATGGCCCTGTTTTTTCCGGTAATCCTTTTTCGGTTTGTATTTAAATACGACAACCTTTTTACCTTTGCCATGCCCGACAACCTGCGCCGACGCGGAAACACCCTCTAATACGGGCTTGCCGACCTGAACGCCGCTATCGTCCGCAAGCATTAAAACCTCGAAGGAAACCTCTTCGCCTTCGTTTGCGTTGAGCTTCTCGACCATGATTTCATCGCCTGCTTCTACCTTGTACTGCTTACCGCCTGTACGAATAATCGCGTACATTATGCTGCACCTCCTCTTACCAGTCTCGCCCATGTAACGGCGGCGGGGAAAACCGCGCTTAAAAGCCGTCATGGAGCGGCTCACCGAATGATTTTATCATAGAGGGCGCGCTGTGTCAAACAAAATGCTCTCATAGCCTGAAAATATAACCATCCCGTTCTCTTTTGCCCGTTTCCCGTAAATCCATTCGCACAGTCTTTAACCCGCCGTATAGCATGTACTTAGGCGCGGTCCTTTTACCGCATATTTTTTGACTGATACCCGGAATAAATCGGCAAAAGGCTGCGAAACCTGCCATTGCAAGCCCAACAAACGCGCATGTAATCGGCGTTTTCTAAAGGCGCCGCAATTGTGGCTGCAGAAAACGGAGTCTATATGCTACCCTTTTTAATTTAAGGCTTTACAAAAAAAACTGAGGTGTTATACTTAATATAGTCAAATATTTGATTATCAAATATTGTACTTTAAGGAGGACTAATGCTCAAAGAGAATGTTAATACATACGTCAATAGGTACTGCCGGTTACGGGATAAGCAATATGCCGCTTATGAGGGGTATGCCAGAAAACATGGTTTAACCACAAAAGAGCTGTTTGTTCTTGATATTCTTTACTTTGCGCAAGACGGCTGTACGCAAGCCGAAATTTGTAAACGGCTTTCGGCCACGAAGCAGACCGTCAGTGCCGTGATTAAGAAATTCTGGATAAGAGGCTACATCTCTTTCGAGGAATCAAAAACCGACCGGCGCAACAAAATTGTACGCTTCACCGCGTCCGGCAGAGAATATGTGGAACATATTATCCCTCCTGCCGCACAAGCGGAGAATAATGCTATGGCAGAGCTGAGCGACGAACAACAAGCGGCTTTAGTACAGTTAACCGATTTTTTTTCAGAACAAATGCGTTTAAAATTCAAAGCGCTCCAGGAGGAATCACGATGATTATAAATACGGGCGGGCGGACAGATACAGTCCAGTATTACACGCCTTGGTTATTGGGGCGATTTGAAGCAGGCTATGTCCTTTCCCGCAATCCGATGTTCCAAAATAAGGTGACGCGATATGAGTTGACCCCGAATAAAGTCGACTGCGTGGTGTTCTGCTCTAAAAATTATACTCCCATTTTGCCGCATATCAGTAAAATCACGGGGCGCTTTCATACCTATTTCCACTATACGATTACGGCTTACGGAAAGGATATTGAGCCGGGTGTTCCGGGTATTGACGAGAGTATCAGCACCTTAATAAATTTATCGGAGATTATTGGCGCCGGACGTATCGCATGGCGGTATGACCCGGTATTGCTGACAAATAAACATACCGTCCGGCGTCATCTGGAAACCTTTGAACATATGGCGTCCCGCTTATGCGGCCATATCGATCGCTGCATTTTCAGCTTTGTGGAAATGTATAAAAAACTGCAAACCAATATGCCGGACTTGATTCCTTTGACAGAGAAAGAAAAGGACGAATTGGCGGCGGGTCTTGGAGCGATTGCGGCCAAATATAATATTCCAATCCAGGCTTGCGGAACCAACGGCGATTACACACGCTATGGTATCTCCCCCTCCGGCTGCATAACGCTAAACATGATTGAGCGGGCAAACGGGACTCAATTCCGCAATCTGAAACACAAGGGGTTACGGCGGGGATGTCACTGTATCGAGAGCCGGGATATAGGGGCATATGATACCTGTCTGAATGGCTGCAAATATTGCTATGCAAATACGAACCCACACAAAGCCCGTGAAAATTACACGCTCCATGTACCTGAATCCCCTTTGCTGCTGGGACGCTTGAACACCACCGACACCGTTCAGCAAGGGACGCAAAGGAGCTTCTTAAAGCCATGAATACAAACCAAATTAAGGTGAAAGAAATTTCAGTAAAAACCATACTATCAAAATCTAATCTACCTGTAGGGGATTATTCGGTCAACCCCTATGTGGGCTGTACCCATGCCTGCAAATACTGCTATGCGTCATTTATGAAACGGTTTACCGGCCACCCTGAGCCGTGGGGAACCTTTCTGGACGTAAAATACTGGCCTGAAATCCAAAACCCACAGAGATACGCGGGGAAGCGGTTGTTTTTCGGTTCCGTGACCGACCCCTATAACCCACAGGAAGAAACCTATAAAAGAACAAGGACGCTGCTGGAACAGCTTCAAAACAGCGGAGCGGAAATCACTATCGCCACAAAATCCGATTTGGTACTGCGTGATATGGATTTGATTAAGACATTCCCTAACGCTAGAGTTTCATTGTCTGTCAATACGCTCGACGAAGCGTTTCGGACGGATATGGACGAAGCGGTGAGTATCGCGCGGAGACTGGCGGCGATGGAAGCCTTTCACGACGCTGGCGTTCGTACTACCTGCTTTATCTCCCCGATATTTCCGGGTATTACGGATGTTCCGGCGATTGTGGAACGGGTGAACGATAAGTGTAACCTGATTTGGCTGGAAAACCTGAACTTGAGGGGAGGTTATAAGCCGGAGATTTTGGGGTACATAGCAACTCATTACCCGGCGCTTGTTCCCCTGTATCGTGAAATCTACCAGCTGGGCAACCGCGGATATTGGGACTTGCTAGACGAAGAAGCGCGGCTGCTGGCTGAAAAACGAGGGTTGTTATATCTGCGGAATGACGACTCTATGCAACGCCCGTTTGACGAACCGCCAATCATTGTAAACTACTTTTACCATGAGCAAATAAGGCGCTCTGCAAATAAAAAAGAGGAGGAATCCCCATTATGCCGGAACTGCCGGAAGTAGAAACGATACGGAGAATTTTAGAGCCACAGATAATGGGGCGAAGTATCCTATCCATTACCGTGTACCGACCGGAAATAATTGAACATCCGTCGGCAGAACAATTCGCCGGATTTGTAACAGGAGCGAATATACGCGGCATGAGCAGGCGGGGTAAATTTCTCTCCTTGCGCCTTGACAGCGGCGATACGGTTTGGCTGCATATGCGAATGACGGGGCAACTCTTGGTAACGCCGCCGGATTATCCAACACAAAAGCACACGCATATTGTTTTCCGCTTGGATAATGCAATGGAACTGCGTTTTATCGACACTCGCCGTTTTGGACGGTTCTGGCTGCTGCATGAATGGGAAAATGATACCTTTACCGGCAATGCAAAATTGGGGCTAGAGCCTTTTGACGGCTGCTTAACCGCCGATTGGCTGCGGGAAAAGATCGGGAAACGCCGCAAGTCCATCAAGGAATGTCTGTTAGACCAGAGCGTGGTTGCGGGAATTGGAAATATCTATGGCGACGAAATTCTGTTTGCCGCACAGCTGTGTCCCTGCCGTCCGGCCTGTTCTCTAAAAGGAGAAGAATGGGGTATGCTTGCCTCCGCAATCCCCTCTGTCCTCAAAAAAGGAATAGACGATAACCGCATGACCCCGAAGGAATACTTGGCAGGACAAGGAAAGGAATACCGGTCCGAGAAGTATTTCATGATTTACGGGCATAACGGCCAGCCCTGCCCATGCTGCAACACACCGTTGACGCGGATTGTACTTTCCGGCCGCAGCAGCGTTTATTGCCCGAGCTGCCAAAAGGCATTGCCATGTTAGGCTCGGTGAATATATGAAGTCTTTTTGAACGAGCTTGCGGCCTTGATAGTTCACACGAACACGAAGTAAAAGACGAGTGAACTTAAGTATTTTCCTTTTACGTTAATGAAATAAGCTCTTGGTCAATACTTAAGGTATTATGGGTATGATTAAACTTGGGGCGCCAGCTTTTCAGTTTTAACGGCTCAACGCCTGTCCTGATTGGAGCTAGAACGCATAATTAAACGTTTTTTCATATTCATTTTACGAAATATGATGTATAATCATCTTAACACGAATGGCCCGGTTAACCGGCGCGCTCGTTAACGGGCCGTTAAAAGCGAACGAATATACTTGCTTGGAGGTTTACCTATGCAAAAACCTGAATTAAAAACGCTCATTACCTCAGGAGTTATGCTGGTTGTTATTATCCTGCTCACATGCCTTATACGCATACCGATGGACATTATGCGCAACGACCAGGTGAGCGCCGGCGTATATATGCACCTCGGGGACGTCGGGATATTTTCCGCGGCCCTGCTGCTGGGCGGTCCTTGGGCCGCGCTAACCGCCGCGCTGGCCGCCTGCCTGTCGGATCTATTCGTGGGCAGCGGCGTATACGCCGTAGCTTCCCTGATTATCAAAGCGGGAGCCGCGTATATATGCGCAAAGCTCTTGTCGAGGGAACGGACATGGGCGAACCTGTTGAGGGCCGTCGCTTACCCTTCCCTGCTGGCGCTGTGCGCATACTTCCTCTACGACCTGATTATCATGAACAATTACAGCGTAGCTGCGCTTTCGCTGCCAGTACGTTTCCTGAACGGGCTTGTTAACGGTTTAATCGCCATACCCGTATTAAAATTGATTGACCGGATAACCTATGGAAAGAGCGGGTATGGCTCAATTCAACAAACGGGCAGGGTGAAGTAGCTAAGGATGATTTTAACAGTTTTGGGCAAATACGGCCCCTTTCCGGCGCCGGGCGGCGCATGTTCCGGTTATATGCTGGAGGGAGGCGGGGCGAAGCTTTTGATTGACTGCGGATCGGGAACGCTCAGCCGTTTTTTCAGTTTATCGCAGTTAACGGATCTTGACGGGATCTTGATCTCCCACCTGCATTATGATCATATTTCCGATTTGTTTATATTACGCTACGCGCTTGAGCAGCTACATACGCGCGGGAAAGACGTGCCGATACCTCTGCTGCTGCTCGCGCCGGACAAGCCGGATATGGAGTTCAGGCAGCTTGCGGCCTCCGGCGTTTATAATATCGTGGTAATTGAGGACGGAATGCGGGCGAAAATTAAGGATATGACCGTAACGTTCCATAGGTTATATCATACAGTCCCTTCCTATGCGATGGATATAGACGCGGAAGGCAGAAGGCTGTTTTATACCGGGGATACCGGAAGCAGCGACAGGATAACCCAGCTTTGCAACGGTGCGGATCTGCTGCTTGCCGATACCTGCTTTTTAAGCGGCGATAAAATCCCCGCGTACCCCGCGCACTTAACCGCGCGCGAGGCCGGCGTTATCTCAAAAGCCGCAAATGTCCGCAAACTGTTATGTACGCATATCTGGGGCGGTGGATATACGGATGCTCAGGTGCTGGAGGAGGTAAAGCCGGTTTTCCCTCAGGCTCAGGTCGCGGTTGAAATGCGGTCGTACCAGATATAAAAAATCCCGGCCGGGCGGGGCGTATCTGCTTGGTATTTGGAACTTTTTGGCCAAGAGCCAAAACACTGGCAAACCCATTATACTGATAACCGGTATCAAGTCATAGTGAACCGGGCTGTACGGTCGTTTATCTATCCGTACAGCTTTTTTGCTATGTATAGCATTCTTTTAAACGTATCCGCAAGCTAAACATTAACGTAAGGTTCCTAGAATCCGGCGCGCCCATTTTAAACGATAGCATTATATTATAGAGAACCGGATATTAAAAATCAGATGATAACTGCTCCGGCAAAGGTTTAAGAAATAGTCCGGCGATCCTCAGGTACTATTATAACGCCGCAAACTGCCAATCCCTTAACCGAGATAATAGTACATGAGGATATGCTGTTTAAAGTGCTGCGCTTTTTGACATAAATCTATGTTTAGACCGCTTATAGATCCTGCTTCAAAGCTTTATATACGCGCATCAGGTTCTCTACCGTCAATCGGAGATCGCTTTTCGCGCGTTTTTTTGCTTCCCTAAAAGGTATCGCGGTGCGATTTATGCTGAATACACCGGTAACGCCCATATCATACGCAGCATCGATCTCGCTTCCAATATCACCGACGACGGCAAAAAGCGGTACTCCGGCTGCCTTTGCTCTTTTTGCCGCGCCGATAACCGCCTTGCCCCTCAAGCTCTGCGCGTCAAACCTGCCCTCGCCGCTTAAAACCAAATCCGCGCCTTTTATAATCGATTCAAACCCAACCGCATCGAGCATGGTTTCAATGCCCATACGCAATGTTGCCTTTAAAAACGCGGCCGCCCCGGCTCCCATGCCACCCGCCGCGCCCGAGCACGGCGTGGACGCAGTGGATACGCCGAGATCCCGCCGTATGCGCTGCGATAGATGCGCCAGATTAAGTTCAAGCTCCTCAACCATTCCCGGCGAAGCGCCCTTTTGCGGGCTAAAGACGCGCGCCGCCCCGTTTTCCCCTAAAAGCGGATTATCCACATCACACATTGCGATGAACTCAATCCCATCGATCCGGCGCGTCAGCTCTGAAATATCGATGCGGGAGATCTCCCTCAGCGTCCCGCCAACGGGAACAAAGGCTTCTCCGCCGCTGTTTATAAAGCGCGCCCCGAGCGCAGCCGCCATACCAGCTCCGCCGTCGTTTGTCGCGCTGCCTCCAAGCCCGAGAATAACCCTTCGGCATCCGTTTTGAACGGCATGGCTTATAATTTGCCCTACGCCGTACGTGGTCGTAAGCGATGGGTTGGAGAACGCGCCGGCCAACGGCAGGCCCGCGCAGGCCGCCGTCTCAATAACGGCCGTGCGCCCCTCGTCCAACAGACCGTAAAAGGTATCAATTTCTCTAAAATTCGGCCCCTGTACCCGGATTATGCGCTTCTCCCCGCCTAAGGCCGCCAAGAGCGCGTCGACGCTTCCTTCGCCTCCGTCGGCTATGGGAATGGAGATAACCTCCGCATTCGGAAAAACCGCGAAAACCGCCGCTCGCATTTGCTCGCAAGCTTGGATGGAACTCATTGTTCCTTTAAACGAGTCGGGAATCAGGATAATTTTGTTCATAAATCCATTCTTAAGCCTTTCGTTACGCCTCGCCGGTAAAGCCGCACGGCTTTAATCTACGCTTTTAAATTGAGTAAACTACACGCTACCCCATAAACCTGCGAAGCCACTTGAGTTTCCCCTCGGTATACGGGCGGTAACGCAGCGGCCAATCAAACCGGTTTCTTCTAATTAACATGCTTTTATAATGCGTAAATGTGTCAAAGCTTTTTTTACCATGATAGCTGCCCATCCCGCTCTCTCCAACGCCTCCGAATCCCATATAGGGGGTGGCAAGATGCATAACGGTATCGTTAACGCAACCGCCTCCAAACGATATTTCATCAAGCGCTTTTTGCTCAACCTTCTTATCCCGCGTGAACAAATAGAGCGCGAGCGGCTTTGGGCGCGAGCGCACAGTTTTGATCGCCTCGTCTAAATCCGAAAAAGCGATAACCGGCAGAATCGGGCCGAATATTTCCTCATTCATCACCGGGGACTCCCATGACGGATTGTCAAGTATCGTCGGTTCAATAAACCGTCTTTCCCTATCGCAACTTCCACCGAACACAATCCTTTCGCCCCGCATCAGATTTTGCAGCCGTTCAAAATGCCTGTCGTTTATAATAACCGGCATTTCCTCATAGGCGCCGGAGAAAAAATCACGGAAAGCTGCGCTTATGCTGCTGATTAGCGCATCCTTAACGCGCTCATGCACCAGAAGGTAATCCGGCGCAACGCATGTCTGCCCTGCGTTAAGGCACTTGCCAAACGCTATGCGGCGCGCCGCCGAGTCAATATCCGCGTCGGCCCATACGATGCAAGGGCTCTTTCCGCCCAGTTCAAGGCTGAGGGGAGTGAGAGAACGCGCCGCCGCTTCCATCACTTTTTTACCAACGCTTATCCCGCCGGTAAAGAAAATATAATCAAAGCGCTCCTCAAGCAGCGCGGAGTTTTCGCCGCGCCCTCCTTCAACAGCCGTTATGTGTTCCGGGGCAAAACATTCGCCTATGAGTTCCGCAATAATTCGGCTTGTATGCGGAGCGTAGGCGGATGGCTTGACAACCGCGCAGTTTCCCGCCGCGATAGCGCCGATAAGCGGCGTGACAGACAGCTGAAACGGATAGTTCCACGGCGACATTATCAGCGCCACGCCGTAAGGCTCCGGTATTATCAAGCTCTTTGCGGGAAACTGGGCCATGGGCGTCCTTGCTTTTACTGGCCGCATCCACTTTTTCAGCCGCCGCGCCGCGTGTTCCAGCTCGTTTAGCGCGATGCCTGTTTCGGTCATATACCCCTCATACTCGGGCTTGTTTAAATCCGCTTTGAGCGCGCTGAGGATATCCGCCTCGCGTTTAAGGATATAGCGCCGCATCCTTTGGAGCGACTCCCTGCGAAATGCATAGGACCTCGTGCGGCCGGCTAAAAAATAATCCCTTTGGGCTTGTACTATTTCATGGATATGCATCTTTTGTTCTACCCCTTCTTCAGTATATGCCAGGTTTCCCGCCCTCAAATCCGCATACCCGATACAATCGCTCTGGATTCGTCGGATACGGTAACGAACCGCGACCTTCCCCTCATTCCGTAAATCAGCTCGCGTACAGGCGCGGCGCCAAGCCCCCCGGCGCGGTATCGCGGCGTAACCAATATTCAGTCGAGCTCCCTCCGGTCAAGCAGCGCGAGGCCAAAAGCGGCGGGAAGGCCGCTCCTTAAGTCATAAACCCATACCCAAAAATCCACTGGATGCGCATCCGTCCGTCCGGCCCGCGCATCTGTTTTCGGCGTTACCCGATTGTTCGCGTAGCCATACGCGCCCTTCACGATAATAGTACATTGTTTTGGCCGATATCACCCTGCCTAAATATGCGATATGTTGACATCCATATCCTGCTTAGGGCTCCGCGCGTATAAGCTGAGCGCTTCTTCATCCGCGATGACCACTGCATCCCGGTGCAGCTGGAGGATGGACGCAGGCAGGCGCGGACAGATATCGCCAATAAGCGCGCGGCAGAGGATATCCGCTTTATCCTTCCCTGAAACCAAAAGCATAACCCTCTTAGCATCCATGATGGTTTTTATGCCCATCGTAATCGCCCGCCGGGGCGTGTCGCTTGTACTGGAAAAATACCGGGCGTTTGCCTGCACGGTCCTGTCGGACAACGTTACCGCATGCGTGTTTTTAATGAAGCTGCCGCGCGGTTCGTTAAAGCCGATATGCCCAGTATGCCCAAGCCCGAGCATCTGCAAATCCACCCCGCCTGCCCGCGCAATCAGTCCGTCGTATTCCCTGCAGGCCCGCGCAATGTCGGCAGAGCTGACGTCGGGCATGTACGCGTTAACGGGGCGGATGTTGACGCGGCTGAAAAAGCGTTCATGCATATAATGGGCGTAGCTCGCCTCGCTTTGGGGCGGCAGGCCGATATATTCGTCCAGATTAAACGTAACGCATGCCGAAAAATCGGCCGCGCCCTCCTCGTAACGCCGAACCAGCCTTTCATAAACGCCGATTGGCGTAGCGCCCGTCGCGAGCCCAAGCACGCTGTCCGCCTTCGCCCTGATCTGATCGATTATGACGGCGGACGCGATATCGCAAAGCCGTTCATAATCTCTTACCGCGATTATTCTCATGCATATCCCCTTAAGCCCACCGAAAGAAATCTTGTTAAAACCATGCGGCAAGCGAGTATATTGCTATTTTAATCGTGCGTAATGTAAAGCGCAAGCCTACGCCAGCACTTAGGTTGACATACCAAACCCCGTTTTGTATCATGTGAATATACGGCATAGGCTTAAAACGCCGTTTTTTCCCCGGGTTAATAACTGCATTTTGGAGGCGGTATGAAGGATAAAAGCGTAATCATTGAAGTGTGCTGCTCCAGTGCAAAAGGCGCCGCTATCGCCGCCGAAGCGGGCGCGGACCGCGTTGAACTCAACTCCGCCCTTTTTTTCGGCGGGCTTACCCCGTCAATCGGCGAAATTGAGGCCGCACGGGAAAGCTGCCGCACCAAACTAATCGCTATGATACGACCGAGGGCGGGCGGTTTTTGTTATGATTATACAGAACTATCGGTCATGCGAAAGGATATACGCGCGATGATTAACTTGGGCGTTGACGGCTTCGCCTTCGGGTGTTTGAGTGAATCCGGCGAGGTGGACGATTACGCCTGCAAAACCATCTTGGATGCGATAGGCGGGCATGAAAGCGTGTTTCACCGGGCGTTCGATATGATTCAAGCGGGTTGGGAACGCGCGCTGGATACGCTTATGGCGCTCGGCGTAACAAGGGTTTTGACAAGCGGGCACGCCGCTACCGCCCTTCTTGGCGCGTCGAGGCTGCGCGATATCATTCGCCATGCGTCCGGCGCGATACAAATACTCGCTTGCGGGAAAATCAGGCCGGATAACGCCGCCTTAATCGTCCGGCAAACGGGCTGCATGCAGCTGCATCTGGCGGCCTTGGAACGGCTGACCGACGGCTCCTCGAACCTGAACCCGGCAATCCGGTTTATCGGCGGAAGCGATACAGATCAAAGCGCTTATGAAGGGACCAGCGCTCAAATGGTTCTCGATATGGTTAAAAGCGTAAAGGATATTTAAAAATGAAGATACTTGTGATGGACGTCGGCGGTACCGCCGTAAAGCACGGGATAGTCAGCGACGCGGCTTTAATTTCCGGTTATGGCGTTACGCCATCCAAAACGGCCGACGCTTCCGCGAATCTGGATAATCTTATAAATATTGCTCGTTCCTATTCGGGGTATGACCGCGTTTCCATCAGCACGGCCGGAATCGTCGATAGCATAAATGGGATAATCATACAGGAAAGCGGCTGCCTCCCATACGGTAACGGTCTTAAAATCGGGGAGTATTTTGCCGATAAGCTCTCAAAGCCCGTTTATATTGAAAACGACGTCAACTGCGCAGCCTTAGGCGAGTTATGGGCCGGCGCGGGCAAGGGCTTTAAGAATTTCGTTATGCTCGCTTATGGTACGAGCATTGGCGGAGCAATCGTGATAAACGGAGGGCTTTACCGGGGCGCTCGGTTCGGCGGAGGCGAGCTTGGCCATACCGTTACCCATGCGTTCGGGGAGAAGTGCGATTGCGGGTTAAACGGCTGTTACGCACGATACGCTTCGGCCGGCGCGTTGATCCGCGCCGCGCGCGCGTACGACGCATCCATAAATTCAGGTGAGGAAATCGCCGCGCGCATGGAGCTTGAGCCGGGACTGTACGGCGCGGTATGCGATTGGGCGAACGAAGCGTGCGTCGGCATCGCCAACGCCATTCATTACCTCGATCCGGAGCTTGTCATACTCGGCGGGGGGATTATGGAAAGCGAACGCATTTATAGTACGGTTGAAGCCAGGGTTAAAGCATTCCTGATAAAATCCTATCGCGGCGTGAAAATCGCCAGAGCTAAGGCGTTTAACCGGGCGGGTATGCTCGGCGCGGCTTATCTGGCCTTAATGGGGGTAAACGATGGAACCGATAGATAGATATTATAGGCGCTTAAAGCGCTTTATGCCCAGGGCGTCCGAGGTCAGCGACGAAAGTATGCGCGCGCACGCGGAATATATGGCGCAAATCCGCCGCTCTATACCATGGCAGAAGGAGATACCCGAGGATATATTTGAAACTTACGCGCTGCCCATGCACGTTAACGACGAACCCGTCGTTCCCTGCGCGAAGCTGTTCGGGAAACGGCTCTTGCCGTTAATTGAGGGCCTGAGCCTAAGGGAGAGCGCGCTTGCCGTAAACTATTGGTGTACGGAAAACGTCGCTTACCGGTTTAACGACGCGCCTACCGCCGACGCCCTAACGGTGTTTAAACGGGGGCATGGCAGATGCGGGGAGGAGACGGTTTTCGCGGCGCTAGCCCTGCGCTCCGTCGGCATCCCCGCCCGGCAGGTATACGCCCGTCGTTGGTCGCACTGCGACGATAACCACGCATGGGTTGAGGTTTATGCGGACGGCGGATGGCATTATATGGGCGCGTGCGAGGCCGAGCCCGTGCTCGATCGCGGCTGGTTTACCAACGCAGCGTCAAAAGCTATGCTTATATGCTGTCAGGCGGATGCGGAATTGGTCGGCGATGAAGTTATCAGCGCATACGGCAAACGTATGCTCTTAAATGTTACTCCAAATTATGCGGACTGCGTTACGCTTGAGGTAAGCGCGTCCGTCCGGTCAGGCCATGTCGCGGGCGCCCGTATCGATATTCAAATAGCAAACTACTGCTCATTTCAAACCGTAGCCAGCGTCGTAACCGGCAGCGACGGATGCGCGCGGATACGGCTTGGGAAGGGTACGGTTTATCTTTTCGCGGCAAGCGGAACGGGTTTTACCTTCGCAGAGGTGAATACGAATACGGTAGACCAGGTTGAACTGCGCCTGGATTGTCCCATAGCGGACGGCGCTTACCGCTTTACGCAGGCCGTGCCCGCAGGCAGGGCGGCAAAGGAGCCGTTTGTTTATACGCCCGCCGATATTGAGCGCGCGCGGACAGCGGCAATGGCTTACCGCCATGCCCATCCCCCGGTTGACTGCGAGGCGTGGGCCTATCCCCCGCCTGATGAGATAACGGGCGAGTGCCGGCTCAAATGCAATCTGAGCTTTAAGCCTGAAAATCGCGTTAATATCGGTATAGAACGTTTTGAAAACGGCGCTTTCAGGCAGCTTGATCTCAGGGGCAGGGATTTTAGCGCGCTGGCGCTTCCCGCGGGCAGATACCGCATAAACGCCTGCGCAAGGCAAATAGACGGAGTGCTCAGCATCAACAGCAGCGTCGTAACGCTGTGCCGGTCCGGGCTTGAGGCGCGGCTTGATTTGCCTCCCCTGCAATTTGGCGGAAAGCTTTATTCGTACCAAATGCCGGAGCCTTTTAACAGGCAATGCGCTATTATTTGCTTCGCTGAAGATGACTCAGAGCCCGTACAGCACATTAAGAACGAGCTCAAAAACTGCCGCGCGCTGATGGACGGCATGGGTATAGAGGCGGTTATCGTGAATGTGGGGCGAATACCCGGCGCGAATACGCTGTTGCGCCGGATAAGAACCGGCCTTAACGTCGGGGATGAGCGCCTGCCGCTTACGGCAGCCGTGTATCGGGGGCTCGGCCTGTTCGCGTACGCCAACTATCATGTGGGCGCTGTTAAAAACCTGATGGAAATCATAAAGGCGGTAAGATAATATATGGACGTGAAAAGCAGATTAAGCCTGGCGGAATCCGTCATAAGGAGCGGGCGGTATAAGGATACGTGGGAATCCCTCGCGCAATATGAACCGCCGAAATGGTTCAGGGACGCGAAGTTCGGCGTGTTCATCCATTGGGGCGTTTATTCCGTACCCGCGTTCGGCAGCGAATGGTATTCACGCAATATGTATATTCAGGGTTCACAAGCCTATGAGCACCATATCCTGCGCTATGGAAAGCATTCTCAGTTCGGGTACAAGGATTTTATCCCTATGTTTTCAGCGGAAAAATTCAATCCTGAAGCATGGATGCGTCTCATTAAGCAAAGCGGCGCGAAATATGTGGTTCCGGTCGCGGAGCATCACGACGGGTTTCAGATGTACTCATCCGCCCTTTCGCGCTGGAACGCAGTTGAAATGGGGCCAAAGCGCGACGTTCTGGGCGAGCTTTTCCAGGCCGCGCGGGAGCGCGGCCTGACTGCCTGTCTGTCCTCCCATCGGCTGGAGCATTGGTTCTTTATGGGGCGCGGCAGGGAGTTTGACAGCGACGTATCCGGGTCAACCGGCAGGGATTGTCTTTATTGGCCTTCCCTTCCTGATCCCGATTTTAACGATGTGCTCGGGAAAATGGAGCCGCCCCGGGAATTCATGGAGGATTGGCTGGCACGAACCTGCGAGCTGATTGACGAATACCGGCCCGCGCTCATTTACTTTGATTGGTGGATCCACCATAAATCCGTTAAGCCATGGCTGCGCAAGGCCGCCGCGTATTATTACAACCGCGCCGAGGAATGGGGGCGCGAGGTGGTAATCAACTATAAGTACGACGCGTTCCCATTTGGAACCGCCGTGATTGACGTTGAACGCGGCCAATTTGCCGGTGCGCAGCCGTTCTGCTGGCAATCCTGCACCTCCGTGGCGCGTAATTCCTGGTGCCATACGCAAAACAACAGCTACAAGTCCGTAAACGAGCTCATTTGCAACCTCTGTGATATCGTAAGTAAAAACGGCTGCATGCTTTTGAATATCGGGCCGAAAGCCGATGGGAGTATACCGGATGAAGACGCAAGCATCCTCAGGGACATCGGCGCGTGGCTTGCCATAAACGGTGAGGCGATTTTCGGCTCAAGACCATGGCGCGTCAGCGGAGAGGGCGGCGTAAAAGTTACAGGCGGGCAATTCTCGGATTGCGAGCGCGCGGGGTATACCGCGTCCGATATACGTTATATGGTAAATAACGGGCGTTTATACGCCGTCGCGCTCGGTAGGCCAGAGGATGGACGATACCGGTTTACCGCGCTTAGGCAGGCGGAAAGCATCGATAATACAAACGCATTCTCGGGTATCATCAAGAGCGTATCGGCCTTAGGCAGAAGCGGCCCCTTAGCTTGGAGCCGCGATGAAAACTCCCTTACGGTCCGCTTGGAATCGGAAAGCGAAGGATATCCCGTGGTATTTAAATTTGAACTGGAGTAACAAACGATGGTAATACAAAACGCTCTGGTGTTTGATGAAAGCCTTGGGTTTGTACGGCGGGACGTTTTTATCAGCGGCCAATGGATTTCGGATTCGGATGATGGAAATACCGTAGACGCAGCGGGGCTATACGCCATACCCGGCCTCACGGACGTGCATTTTCATGGCTGCGCCGGATATGATTTGTGCGACGCGAGCGAAGACGCTATAAAGGGTATTGCCGAGTATCAGTTAAGAAACGGCGTAACGCAGATTTGCCCCGCGGCCATGTCCCTGCCCGTACCGAACCTAATGGATGTGATGCGTATCGCCGCCAATCACCGGCATGAAGGCGGCGCGTCGCTTATCGGCATAAACCTTGAGGGTCCGTTCCTCTCGCATAAAAAGCGCGGCGCGCATTGCGCCGCGTATCTGCGGCCGCCGGATGCCGATTTGTTTTGCCGCCTGAACGAAATGAGCGGCGGCATAATAAAGCTGGTTACATTAGCCCCGGAGTTGGGAGGGGCTATGGATTTTATCAAAAAAATTAAACGCTTCTCTACGGTATCTCTTGGGCATACCCAAGCCGATTACGATACAGCCCGCCGGGCGTTTGCGCATGGGGCGCGTCATGTAACACATCTGTTCAACGCTATGCCTCCCCTTCTTCACCGCGAGCCGGGCGTAATCGGCGCGGCGCTGGACGCGGGTGCGATGGTGGAATTGATAACCGACGGCCTTCACGTCGCGCCCTCGGCCGTACGCGCCGCGTTCAAGATGTTTGGCGATAGAATCATCATCATAAGCGACAGCATGCGCGCCGCCGGCATGCCGGACGGCGAATACGCGCTTGGCGGAGCGACGGTATATAAACGTGACGGCGCTGCGCGCTTGAGCGATGGGCGGCTTGCGGGTTCGGTATTGAATTTAATGGAGTGTATGCGCGCCGCGGTTGCTATGGGCGTTCCCCTTAATCGCGCGGTAAAAAGCGCCACCATAAACCCTTGCAGAGCGGTTGGCGCTGACAAAATATGCGGTACGATAGAAAAAGGCAAACTCGCCAATATTATATTGCTCGACTGCGGACTGAAAATTCGTAAGATACTGTTCAAAGGGGTTTTCATTTTTGAATCGCCAGCTTAAGGCGCTTTACCGGGTGAGGTTTGGTATTGCCCGTTTTACACCGTTCTTATAATCGCAATCCAATACGTTTCGCCGCCGTTTCTCAAAATCAGGACCATCAGGCGTATACCGGCTGTTAAGGGTTAACTCCCAGGCGCGAGATAGGCGCCGCGCCCGGAAGTTCACGCTATCCGCCTAACTATTATCCAATTATGCACTAGAAAACATCCTTTTTCACAGCCCCAATCATCCGCAGGGCAAGGACGGCATTGTTAAACATACTATATAGCTTCACAAAGCCTTTGTATCTTTTGCTGCTTATGTCAACTTTTAACTCTATTAATCAAGCATAATGATTTGCTTGAGAGAGGTGGTCGTGTAAACTCGAAAAACGTGTCATAGCTACTATTTCAACACACAGAACGGATCCGCGTTTCGGCGGATCCTTCCTGCTTGCTCATACGCTGCTTCTTGCAAAATAAAATTATGGCGCAACCAATAGTATATTCTAAAACGCATCCATCAAGCCGTTGCTGCGGACATACTTGCACGCTGCGTTTAACAGCCGGTTTCCGACGATATTGGTAAAGAGCGCGGCTCCCAGCATGATAAAGAACTCCACGTTGTGGCCCGCTAGCGGCTCAACCCCCAATATTGAGCTTCGGATGGAATCAATGGCCCAAGTCGTCGGAAGCGCGTAAGAAAGCGTACGCAGCGCACCCGGCATAAGCCGGATAGGGAGTATCAGGCCGGTCAGCACCTGTAACGCAAACGTAAGGATATTGGCCATGCCCGATATACTCTTATACCGAAGCGCCGCGGATGCCATAATTAACGATATGCCGAAATAATACAGCATGGCGAGCGCGAGGAACCCTAGCGCTTTTAGCAGCATATCCGGAGCCGGGGCCGCGATGATGGTGCAGATAGCGAGTATGATTATGGCAATCAGCCCCGTTGAAAAGGAATTACTCAAGGATAGACCGTATATATAGTCCGACGGCCTCATGGGTAAAAGCAGATTCATTTTCGCCGTACCCATCAACATTTCCCTCTCCACCTTCCCGGATATCTGCCATGCGTAATTGGAAAGAGAGAATACGGCGTATCCGATAGCGGCATATATGCCGCTATCCGTCGCCCCGCCTGTGAAATCCGTAAAGCGGTCGATGCCCATCACGGTAAGCATAAGAGCCCCGACGCCAATATAAATTAGGGGCGTTATTCCCAGCCACATGCAATTCATGGGATAACGGAAGAAAAATTTTATATCGTACTGGCAAACGCACAGGATTTTTTTAAGGGAATGGCGCTTCACGATAGTTCATCCTCCTGATTCATCTTTTTGAGCACATCATAGAGGTTCTTTTCTCTTAATACCACTTTGTTTTTTCCCAACCCGCCCCATTGCGTAATCGCCGCGTAATCCTCTAGCGGAACTTGGCTGAACAGGGAAACCCGATCAAAATACAATACGGATTGAGCGACATGCAGCCCGGCGCCATCCAAAATCAACCCGTTCATCTGCTCGGGGTGCATGCAATACACGTCCAGCACGCCTTCACCCGGAAGCGCGTCCAGCGCAGCCCGCGGGGTACCGTCAAAAACCAGCTCTCCCGCGTTGAGCACAATAAGCCTGTTGCACAAAAGCTCAAGCTCGGAAAGCTCATTCGAGCTTACAAGAATGATTTTCCCGCTGTCCGCCTGTTCATCCACAATATCCAGCAGCTCCGTTATCACATTTCCGTCAAGGCCTGCGAACGGCTCGTCCAAAATAAGCAAATCGTTATCTCCCAAAAGGGATAAAATGATGTTGAGCTTGACCTTCATACCCTTGCTGAACGTCCTTATCTGCCTTCCTGCGCTCTCGAGCAAGCCAAAACGCTTCAACAGGCGGTTCGTTTGCTCAGGCACGCCGTCCGTGCGGAAAATACCCTTAAGCTTGCAGAACCTGTCGACGTTTTCCCGCGCCGTTAAGCGCCAGTACAGCGCTCTGTCCGGATCAGCGAAGTATCCCATGCGGTTTTTGACGATCTCGGGGTTATGCGTGATGTCCTCTCCATCCAAAAGGTAGCTGCCGGATGTCGCTGTTATGACGGAGGAAAGGATATTTAACAGCGTTGATTTCCCGGAGCCGTTATTCCCAATAATTCCAACCACGTCCCCGCTTTTAAAGCTGAGGTTTAAGCCCGTCAGTGCCGCCCTCGGCGCACCGCGGTACGTTTTCGTAATATTACAAAGCTCGATTCTCATCGGCGGCCATCTCCTCGTCCATATTCTGGGTTACTCACCGTCAGCAGACTTATATCCTACCTGCCGCTCAACAAAATCAAAAACCTCGTTATAGCAGTCCGTCGCAGTCCCCTTCCTCAATATGCGGAACGGCTTGTTTCTTCCGTTTTTGATTATGCCCGGCGGGCAGAACACAACGGGGAAATACTTATAATACGATTGCCTGCTTACGCCCGCCCCCGCCTTCATGATAAACTCTCCAAGCTCGTTCTCATCCGCCAGGCGCAGGCTTTTGGCCTCGGAATCCTCTATCAGGGTCAGTATCCTTCGCTGCCGTTGAGCTTCAGGCCGCCCTGGGTTGTACGAGTTAAACACCAATACCTCAACCGGGACGTTATCAAAGCGTGAGCGCAAGGAATCAAACAGTGTTTTGCAGTTTACCGTAAGTTCGCTGTCATACGGGATTTTAAAGGAGCTTTCCCTGCCCCACAGGGTTATAAGCCACGAATCCTCCCCCTCCCGCTTGAGATCGACTACATCCTTCGTGCAGTAGCGGACCAGCGGAAAACGCACGTGTTCGCAAGTGGAAGTTATGGTCAAATAGCCTTTTCCCTCAGGAAGAACACTCTCATTGGCCTCCTTGGATAAGACCTCGAGAAAGTCACTTTTATGATGATAGAACTCGTTGCTCTTTCCCCGTTGAAATCCAACCATGCCGAACTCCATCATCCCATAGCACCTGGTCACGGTGATGTTCTTTTCCCTGAGCTTTTGCTCAAGCTTTTCGTCCATCATAACGGCGATAAGCCGGATTGGTTGTGCAAACGGTTTATCCAATCCGAGAAAATAATTGATTCCGCTCTGGGCGACGTCAAGAATATAATCCGAATTCAGCCAAAGATTCCTATCCGCTTCCCAGTCAAAGTATGTCAGCTCACACCGGTATTCCTTGAGCATCGCCGTGATGTTCACGTTGGCAAAGCTCTCTGGAACGTTCGTCGGTATGCAGAATCGGCATGGCCTGCCGCCGAAGTCTTGTTCAATCAGGTATTTGAGCGCTATTAAATAATTCGTGTCGTTAAGATCAGCCACAAATGAAAACGGCCTGCCCGTGCTTCCGCTCGTGATAATGGGTACGTCGCTCGGTTTATTTACAGCGTCGCAATCGTAACTCTTACCGTTGTCCTCCTCAAACCGGAACAAATCGCCCCTGCTTAAAACCGGGATTTCGCATTGCGCCAGGTTTTCTTCAGTAATGCCATGGCTTTGATAAAACCATCTGTAAAACGCGTGCTTTTGATACGCTGCGCGAGCAGTCTTTTGAATGATATCGGTCATCTTATGTAAACCTCCTTTAAAAAACCACGCAGCCATCTTCGACCAGCGATCTGGACATAAAGCAAACCGGTTCGCTTAAATCACCGTGCGCGCCAATTGATTCTGAACCGCAGCCCCCGCCGCACAAACATGAAACCGGGCATGCCCTGCATTTATCAAATTTCGCTATGCTGAAACCCTTCCACTTACCATAATTGGCGTTAAAAGCTGGGGAAGCGTTGATATTGCCAACCGCAAACCGCTTATCAGATACCCTCTCCATACAGCTGAAAATATCTCCGCCCGGCATGAAAACCAGATGCTTGCCCGTATATGCGGCGCAAAACAGAAACTTGGGCGCGCCGAACGGGAACCCCCCGTATCCTCCCGGCCTCTCATAATGGGCTGATTTTGAATCCAGCTTAAAACCCCGTTTGAGCGCATGCTTGCTTACTCTGCTTAATGCATTGAGCGTTTCAAGCCCATTTTCCAGGCATTTCGTTTTATAATCGTTGTTAAACTGAGTATTGCTTATCGCCATGTTCGCCGAAATCACCGCACGGGCTTTGTTAACGCCGGCGGCTTCAATAATTTCAAGCAGCTCATCCGCATAGCCTATTGAATCCTTATCAAAATTCATACGTATGACGACGGGCAGTTTTTCCGAAGCATACACAATATTTGAGATGATGCGCTCAAAGCTCGGCCCCCCGCCTCTTAGCGGCCTTCTTTCATCATGTATGGCGGGCGGTCCGTCTACGGTAACCTGTACCGACAGGTATGAGCCAGATTCGGCAAGGAAATCCACCGTCTCCTTATCCAATAAATATCCGTTTGTGATGAGCAAATAGTCCTTTATCATGGACGGGAATTCCTCTTCAATTCGTTTATGGGCATATCTGAGCGCCGCTTTGTTCAAGAGCGGCTCGCCGCCGAAATATGCGATACGCATTACGCTCGTATCATGCTTCTCAGCCATACCCCGCACAAACCGGATGACGGAATCCACCTCGTCCAAAGTCATATAGTTGTTTACATGCCGTTCATAACAATACGGGCATTTAAAGTTGCAGTCCTCCGTTAACGCCAAGATCACGTTAAGCTCATCTTTTCCCCTAAATTCCTCAATTCGTCCGGCGAAAGCCGCGTCCTCATCCGAACTTTCATCCACATAAATTGAAGCGTTGAGTAAAAAATCCTGTTCTTCGCTGTCAAAAGGAGAATCGTTTTTAAGCGAAGACAAATTGAGCTTTGTATTGGTACATATATAATCCCTTTTTGCCGCATCGTCTAACTCGGCTATGCCGCCGCTGATATTGCCTACTATATAATAAGATCCGTTTAATTTTAGTAAATGGGCGTATCGTGAACGAACCAACAAACCTTCCATATTCAATCTCCTGTAATGCCGCGCCCGTCCGGGCTGCGCCTTTAAAGACAGGCGGGCGCCTTTTATATCGCGTCGGCGGCGCCCGGCCTCTCATCCGCATGGATGCGTTAACGCATCACATTTCATGGCAGGTATGCCCGGTTAAATCTGCGCTACCTGCTGGCTGCCCGCGTGGCCGTCAAAACAGCAGTTGCTGGCAGCTTCCTCAACCTTCATGGTCTGTTGGATGATCTTCATAATCAAGTCTCCTTTCATGATATTTTTGCGGAAAGGGCGGTTGGCCGTTGCCGCCGCTTCTCGCTTTATTCCAAAGCCGTTATAGGAATGTATTATCCGCTTATATAACCCGGGCTATATTTATTTATCAATCCTATTACGGCGTTCGGCAGTATTATCCATTCAGCCATTTATAATATATATATGGCCGTTATTTTTACGGTTACGGACTATTAAAGTTGATTCGTGGTCTTGCTCCCTTTTGAGTTGTTATCAGACTGCTAGCGACAGTTGTAAAGCAATCGTCACAACTCGAGCATATCTATATAGACCCCCCAAATGCAATAAGGCGGCTTATCAATACCAAAGTCGGAAATTTTCTTCATACTTGTTACTGCCAATATAACAGTAATCTATAAATTCAAACGCAGATTAACTGCTGTGCTTAACAATGAATCTCAACAAAGTTTCTCAAGATGACATGAATTGATAATTTATATTGCAATTCATGCAATCATCTTTGTTAATACTCATAATACATTGCGGATGTCGGATTTTGCAAGTAGATATATTGAATATACGCATATATAAAAACATTAATTATATTCATAATAGAATTGTATAGTCAAAATTCAGCACTTTTACCATATATAAATCGATAAACCAAAAAAAGCGCCAATATACTTCATTTTTACCATGGTAAATTGTTTTTGTTATACTATAAGTTAAATATTTCGATTGGAATCAACATGTAACCCCATAAAAAATTCATCATAATCGACACATAAGATTTGTTTTAAAATTACCAAATCAGAAACTTTAATATTTCTGTATCCGCCTTCGATTTTTGACAGCGCAGTTTCCGAAATGACGCTGCCATATAGCTGCATCTGCAGTACAAGGGCGGTTTGCGTTAAGCCTCTCTGCTTCCTCAACCGTTGTATACTCCGTCCTATATTCATATCCTGAATTAATTTGTTCACTTAAGGAACCCCTTTACCCAGCATTTACAGCTAACCTGATATTGATTATATTGCCCACGGGTGGTAAAATTATTGACTAGATAGTCAAGTTATTGAAAGCATCGCTTGACTTAATCATATTCCCGCACGATTAATAATTAACCTGTATAAATTATAAGCGGTATAGCGTCAACTAACGTGTGACTATCCTGATAATGAATATGGGGCAAAAACTTCGGTATTGAAAGGGTGAAATGAATTTATGAATATAGCCAAACTTAAGCAGTTCATGCATGAAAACGCTTTAGACTGCAACTCTTTATCCGCCCTGATCTCTGAAAAGGCCCGTATTTGCCTAGAACCGGACGAAATCAATAAACTAATAACTATCAATAAAGTTGGCTTTTTAGCCGCACATGCCGTTGCTCTTACAATCGGCATGGTTTACCTCGATATGGATTATGAGGTGTGGAGCGCGTGATAGCGGCTGCTAAGCTGCCGCTTTAGCATTCAAAGGGGCTTTTCTTTTCTTTCGCGAAAAACCTGATATACTAATTTTAAACGTTCAAGGAGGAAGGGCTGTGCAGCTTGAGAGGCTATTTGGTATTGTATATATCCTAATAGATAAAAAGCGCGTAACAGCGCGGGAACTGGCGAAGCATTTCGAGGTATCCAGCCGGACAATACTGCGGGATATCGATACGATTTGCGCCGCCGGCATACCCGTATATACCATGCAGGGCAAAGGCGGCGGCGTATTTATGATGGAAAACTATATTCTGGACAGAGCATCCATTACTGATGAAGAGCAAAATCAACTTCTGTTCGCGCTCAAAAGCATGGCTTCGTCCGAACATGTGCAGGCTGATTCTCTGCTGGCGAAACTTCGCGCGCTGTTTAACAAAACCGATACGGATTGGATCGAGGTAGATTTTTCGCCATGGGGAGACGGCCGCAAAGATAAAGGGAAATTCGAGCTGCTAAAACAATCCATAATGCAATCAAAGGCACTGCAATTTTCGTATGCAAGCTCATACGGCCGGCTTAGTAAACGACGCGTATATCCGTTAAAGCTCGTATTCAAATCCAGCTCATGGTATTTACAGGCGTATTGCACCGACAGGCAGGATTATCGTACATTTAAGGTAAATAGAATACAATCCTGTGAAGTGTCGGACGAAAGGTTTATGCGAGAACTTTATAAATCTCCGCCGATTAATCAAATTAACCAGACCGCAGGCGGTTTTCTTAAGGTAAAAGTCGAGCTTCCGGTTCATATGGCTTTTCGCGTTTACGATGAATTTTGGCCCGATGACATTGAAAGGGCCTTGGATGGAGGATTTATTATAACGACGTATTTACCGGACAGTGGGTGGCTGTATAGTTATTTATTATCCTTCGGTCCGGGGATTAAAGTTTTGGAGCCCTCTAAGGTAAAGGAAACGCTTATAAATATGCTTGACAAAATGAAAAGCGGATTATAGAAATCACTTGCTTTAAGCAGAGCGCGTGATAAATAAGTGTTCTTACATTCGCTTTGAACGTTTACGGCCATTCCCCGCCAGGAAAATTAATCAGCTCAAGCGCCGACGCTATTTGAATGCAAACTCCGAATGAACCGTGGTTTCATAAGCGTCAAGAGCTTAATATTTTTAGAATAAACAGCGCCCGATAGGTATTGAACCTTCCTTTCGCAGTGGATTCAAGAGGGAAATGGATGGATTTTTTCCACATAGCTCGTTCCGCGATTAACGCCGCCTTTAAGAACCGCAGCTTTTGTTAAATCTAACCTTTCATTAAAGTAATGCTAGTTAACGATACGCCTTGCATTCATTTAAGTTCATTCAAGACTCAGCAACAGTTTATGGATTATATGATTTGCATGTCTGAAGTTGAAATATATTATTTAAAGCCGTGAATACTAGAAATTAAAATCCAAAATAAACATGACGCACAGTTGTCATGTTACATGGGTTATCATTAACTTAAGTTAAAACTAATAATCGAAAAGGAGAACTTAAATAATGGAAGCAAACAGAGAATTTTGTCAATCATGCGGAATGCCGTTGGTTAACAAGGAAGTTTTAGGAACAAACGCGGATAACACAAAAAATGAGGATTATTGTAAATACTGCTTTGAAAAAGGCTCGTTTACCTCGGACTGCACGATGGAGGAAATGATTGAGTTCTGCGTACCGCACATGACGGAAACCGGCATGAGTGAGGAACAGGCGCGCAGTATGATGCGTGAGTTTTTCCCCGCTATGAAGCGTTGGAGAAAATCGTAAGTAGTTGTTTAACCGCGTTAGCAATAGATTGATGAATAGTCAAGAGGAGCCAGTTTTATGTTAAGACAGATTATCGCCTGCCAAAACCCATACCGGACAGCCAGGCTATATGAGAGCGCCGGATGGATAATCGAGTTTTCAACCCCGCCTAAGGGCGGGGATCCACTGGTTGGCGTTTAGCTTTGTGAGAATAAGGTATTGCTTGGCGTTACCGAGGGATATGTGCGAGAGCAGGATATTGGCAGTATTGGATACGGTATTGTGTTTTATATTGACGGACCCAAAACCGTTATCAGCGCGGTTCATAAAGCGCACAGGGTTTTCAATCCAACGGATATCGCTTTAAGATCGTGGGGCGATTCGGCGTTTGATGTAGTAATCGGCGGTATTCGTTTTATGATTGCATCAAAAAGTTAATTTAAAAACGTTCAGGCATGACTTCGTAATTATAGTAGCTTTATGCGCGGTAAATCATGAAGAGTGTCAATAAATTGAATTTTTAAAGCAAGGTTAGCTTGGCCGCTTTTCGTTATTCACAAAATATACGTTAAGCGGCTTTTGAGCGCTTGCCCATTGCTAAAGCTATGAACCGCATCCTGATTTAGATTCTTGTGTTAACACTAAATTGTAACCGTAAACCGTCTTGCTCATATATGCGTGCACCCAACGCTCCTAGCACGCCTGTACATTGCATTTCATATAGCTTTTATAGCTTTTTAAATTCAATGTTGGCTGTATATACACTCTTTACAACAGTCAAATTCTAAATATCGAAAAGCGGCCTATCGGCCGCTTCAGTAAATTATTAAGCATGAAGCTCTGTTTATCACGCCTCAGGTTCAATCAGCCCGTAGTTGCCGTCCTTACGTACATACAACACGTTGATATCGCCCGTATCCGAATTGGAAAAGACATAAAAGGAATGCCCAAGCAGCGCCATTTGGAGAGATGCCTCGTCGATACTCATGGGCTTGATGTCAAACCGTTTAACGCGGACAATATGCGGCCCTTCCTCCTCAACATCTTCATAGCTGTCGCTAAAAACCGGCTCGGAATATCTGAAAGCCTCTGCTTTTAAGCTTTTTTCCAGCTTGGTTCTATGCCGAATAATTTGTTTCTCCAACTTGTCAAGGACGTTATCAATTGATGCGTACATATCGCCGGTTACTTCCTCGCCGCGAATAATGCCGCCGGGATATGGAATTGTTACCTCAACGATGTGTCGGTTGCGTTCAACGGCCATGGTAACCTTTACCTCGGCGTCCCTGGGGAAATACCTATCCAGTTTGCCTACCTTTTTTTCTACCAACTCTCTTAGATAATCGGATACCTCAATGTTCTTACCGGAAATGGTTATACGCATGGTTCCAGCTCCTTTCCAGCGCCGGCCGTCTATCCGGCGCCTATCCATTTTATCTTCTTTTATTATAACAAAAATCCTGCAAGCGCGTATCACAAAATCGTGAATTTCTTATGACGCGATACCGCCTTGCATCGCACTATCAGAGGCCGACGCAAAGCGGTATAGTATACAGTCAATTCGTACTTAAATCAGGTTTTCAGGGTTAAGACAGTCAAGCTCAGGCAACGTAAAGCGACCGTCCTTTCGCACGAGCACGCCGTCAAAATACATTTCTCCCCCGCCATACTGAGGCGTTTGAATGCATACCAGATCCCAATGCAGGCTTGACTGGTTGCCGTTATCGCAATCATCGTAAGCAGCGCCCGGAGTAAAGTGGAACGAGCCGGCTATTTTTTCGTCAAACAGCGTATCCTTCATGGGAAAGGTGATGTACGGGTTCACGCCGATTGCAAACTCCCCGACATAACGCGCGCCCTCGTCAATGTTAAACACATGGTTAATGCGCTCTATGTCGTTCGCATCCGCCTTGATTATACGGCCGTTTGAGAACGTTAGTTTTACGTTCTCATACGTGTAGCCGTCCCTCACGGATGGAGTGTTGTAGCTGATAACGCCGTTAACGCTGTCCCGAACGGGAGCCGTAAATATTTCGCCGTCCGGTATATTGCAGTGACCCGCGCATTTAATAGCAGGCAACCCGTCGATGGAAAAGCTAATATCCGTACCCGGCCCAACAATGCGGACCTTATTCGTTTTCTCCATCAAATCCTTGAGAGGATCCATCGCTTTGTCCATTTTTGAATAATCAAGATTGCATACGTTGAAGTAATAATCCTCAAACGCCTCAGTACTCATGTCCGCCATCTGTGCCATTGAAGGCGTGGGGTATCGCAAAACAACCCACCGTGTCTTAGGTACGCGCACCTTCCCATGCACCGTATTCATATAATGCGCGGAATAAAGCGAAAGCTTATCCGCGGGGACATCGGACGTTTCTGCATTATTGCTGCCGCCCCGTATCCCGATAAACGCCTGCATCCGGCTCATCATCTGTGCGTCTATTTCCGCCTTGAGCTTTAGCTGCTCCTCATTGCAGCCTTTAATAAACTCCCTGTCCACGCTCTTTTTCTCAAGCCATACGAATGGATTGGCTCCCACCTCGTAGGCTTCGCGAATCAGGGCCTTAACCAGCATATCGTTATCGCCAATCGACTCAATCAATACGTTCTCGCCCGCCTGCACTCCGCAGGAAAAGCGTATCAGGTTTTTCGCAAGCTGCGTTACTCTTGGATCCTTCATTGCTAAAATTCCTTTCTGTGATAAAATAAAACGAACTATAATTGTTTAATTATATCGCGTTTTTCCGCTCCTTTGTTATGATGGCGGTTATATATTTCATCCAAATTACAAAAGATAAGCTGATTAATCATTCTAAGGAGGAAGGCATGGACGTTTTAAAAATCGTACTGACAGCGTCGGCGTCGTTTATCATATTGTTTTTACTGACAAAGCTTATGGGGAAGCGGCAGATTTCCCAGCTGACGCTGTTCGATTATATTAACGGCATTACCATAGGCTCCATCGCCGCGGAGATGGCGACCAACCTGGAGGACAACGTACTGCTTGCGCCTACCGCCATGGTTATATTCGCATTGCTGACCATATTATTCAATGTGCTCACCACGAAATCTATTCTGTTCCGCCGCATCATAACGGGTAAGGCGCTCATCCTTTACAGCGGCGGCAAGCTGTATTGCAAAAACCTATCCAAAGTGCATATGGACGTCAATGAGTTTTTATCCCAATGCCGCATGAACGGCTATTTTGATCTTTCCAACATCCATACCGCCGTGATGGAACCCAACGGCCAAATAAGCATACTCCCCGTTTCGACGCAGCGGCCCGTAACGCCGCAGGATATGAGCTTGTACCCCAAGCAGGAGCAGCCGGCTATAACCATTATCATAGACGGTAAGATAATGCAAAGAAACCTTAAGCATACCGGAAAGGATGAAGCGTGGCTGACCGAACAGCTTTCGCTACAAAACATTGAATCGCCCGAGGAGGTTTTTCTGGCAATTTATGAAAGCTCCGGCAAGCTTGCGGTGTTTGAGCGCATTGACGATAACTTCAACTGGGACATATTTCAATGAGGCGGGATTGAAGATGCGTTTGCGGACGTTCTATACATATTAACTCCAGCCGTTTCGGTACTCTGTTGATAAGAGCCATATTGTATGGTAGACTGCAAATATACGCGCGGCATGCGCTGTTTTAAATCTAGAAATTGGTGAAATATCCTAATGACGCATAGTGCATTTACAAGAACGGAGCTGCTGTTCGGACATGAAGCGATGGAACGGCTGTACGCCTCGCATGTGGCGATCTTCGGCTTAGGCGGCGTTGGCTCTTACGCCGCTGAATCGCTCGCGCGCTGCGGGGTGGGCGCCCTCTCTTTAATTGACAGCGATACGGTGAGCGTGACGAACATCAACCGGCAGTTGGTAGCGACCGTTGATACGGTGGGCCAGTTAAAGACCGCCGTTATGGGCCGGAGGATAATTAGCGTTAATCCCCTGGCCAAGCTACATCTTCACCCGGTCTTTTACAACGAGGAAACGGCGGGGATGTTCAGCTTAAAATCGTTCGATTATATTATTGACGCGATTGATACGGTATCCTCCAAGCTCCTTTTGATTGAAAACGCCAGGCGCTGCAACACGCCCATAATCAGCGCTATGGGAGCGGGAAATAAGCTTGACCCAAGCAGATTTAAAGTAGCGGACATCAAGGATACATCCGTTTGCCCGTTAGCGCGCATCATGCGTAAAGAGCTAAAGAAGCGCGGGGTAACGGAGCTTAAGGTTGTTTACTCTACCGAACCGCCCCATTCCCATTCAGATGGGCATGATTTTTACGAAGATCTTCCGCCGGGCCGCCGGCAAACGCCGGGCAGCACTCCCTTTGCCCCGGCTGTCGCTGGCCTTCTTCTCGCCTCGGAGACCGCGCTTTATCTGGCGGGCGAGCGAAATTAATCTGGGTATATATGCTTATATTAATATCCTAAAAAACGAGTTGGGATTTAATTAACTTAAGCAAGCGAAACGCGCGGTAAATTATCTGTTATAGAACATTCAGTCTAATACCCGGCCGCTTCCGATTTTAAACTACAATAAATCGCAGCGCTTATTCTGCGCACCTCACAGATGAATTTGCCGCTTATCAATATCGCCTCTAATCCATAAACTCCATTAGCGCCGAGTTCTCCATATCAAGCCCCTGCTCGGTAAGGCGCATACGTCCCCCGCTTATAACCAGCCAACCTTTTTTCGCAAGCCGCTCAATGGCTTTGCCATAAATTGATGTTATAGGCTTGCCGAACCGCTGTTTAAAGGCGTTGAGTGTTATCCCCTCAACCATGCGCAGACCAAGCATAATGCACTCAAACATCTCTTCCTCGCGCGGGATTGCGCTCAGGCTGGACGGTGCGTCCTGCCCGAAATACGCTTCAAGCGTCGCGGCGTTCTCCCACCGCGTCCATCGTCCGGCAACGCGCATGGCCGAATGCGCGCCGAGGCCGAGGCCTAGGTATTCGCCGTTTTGCCAATAATTCAAATTATGCCGGCAAGCGCGTCCGGGGAGTGCGAAATTGGAGATTTCATACCTCATATAACCCTCCCGTTCTAAGAACGCATACCCCGCTTCCTGCATGGCGCAAACCGCGTCCTCATCCGGGAGCGCCTCTCGAGAATCAATAACCGCGTCGTAAAGCGGCGTATGCTCCTCAAGTATCAGCGAATATGCAGATATGTGTTGTGGACCCATATCACAAACCTTTTTCAACGTATCAAGAAACTGCCATGATTCCTGGGCGGGCAGGCCGTACATCACATCAACGTTTATGTTGTTCATACCCGCGTCGCGCAAGGCGTAAAAAGCGCCTGTAAACTGTTCAAACGAGTGGATTCGGCCAATGCGCTTAAGCAGCCCTCCGTCGGCGGATTGAAGGCCGATAGAAACCCGGTTAATCCCCGCCGCCGCATACTCCGTTGCTTTTTCAGCGTCAACCGTACCCGGGTTGCATTCCATAGTTATTTCAGCGCCAGCGTCAAGCGCAAAACAGCGGCGGATTTCATCAAGTAATTTCGTCGCAGCTCCCGGGGGCATCAGGGAGGGAGTGCCGCCTCCGATAAAAACGCTGTCAAACACGCGGCCGGACGCAAGGCTTACGCAACGTTCCGCCTCCGCCCTGAGCGCATTGAAATACTCACGCATACGATTAGCCGCCGTAAACGACGGGAAATCGCAATATGCGCATTTTTTTACGCAGAAAGGTATATGGATGTATATCCCAGGCATAGTCCCTTGCTCAGTTTATTTTTAAAACGCTCATAAAAGCCTCGCTCGGCAACTCCACCGAACCGACCTGCCTCATGCGCTTTTTTCCCTCTTTCTGTTTCTCCAGCAGCTTCTTCTTACGCGTTATATCGCCGCCGTAGCATTTGGCCAATACATCCTTACGCACAGCCTTAACGGTTTCCCTTGCGATAATCTTGCCCCCGATAGCCGCTTGAATCGGTATCTCAAACTGCTGGCGCGGGATAACGTCCTTGAGTTTTTCAGCCACGGCCCTACCCTTTGCGTACGCCTTATCCTTATGTACTATGGTTGAAAGCGCATCGCAAATATCGCCGTTGAGCAGAAAGTCTAACTTAACTAACTCAGAGCGTTCGTACCCTGTAAGCTCATAGTCGAACGATGCGTAGCCGCGGCTGCGCGATTTAAGTTGATCAAAAAAGTCATATATTATCTCGTTAAGCGGAAGCTCATATTCCAACCGAACACGCGTTTCTTCCATGTACTTCATGTCTTTAAACACGCCGCGCTTTTCCTGGCACAGCTCCATGATTGCGCCAACATGCTCGGTAGGCGTCATGATTTGCGCCATAACCATAGGCTCTTCCATATAAGCTATATCGGTAACTGATGGAAGGTTCGTCGGGTTGTCGATGGTTAACTCCCGTCCGTCCGTCATTTTTATCCGGTAAATAACGCTCGGCGAGGTCGTTACAAGAAATAGGTCGAATTCCCGCTCCAGCCTTTCCTGTACGATCTCCATATGAAGCAGGCCCAAAAAACCGCAGCGGAAGCCGAAACCAAGAGCCAGCGAAGTTTCCGGCTCAAAAGAGAGCGCCGCGTCGTTCAGAGCAAGCTTGTCGAGCGAATCGCGCAGGTTTTCATAATCCGCGCCGTCCGCCGGGTATATGCCGCAGAACACCATGGGGTTGGCCTGCTTGTATCCGGGCAGCGCCTTGGCAGCCGGGTTATTAGCATCCGTAAGCGTATCGCCCACCTTGGTTTCCGCTACGCTTTTTATTGAAGCGCCGATATAACCCACCTCGCCAGCGCTCAGCTCCGGGCATGGTTTAAGAGCGGGCGAAAAAATCCCTACCTCCGTTACGTCATATTCCTTACCTGAAGCCATGGAGCGGATACGCATGCCGGGCCGAACGCAACCTTCCATAATCCTAACATAGCTCAGCGCGCCCTTATAATTATCGTAAATGCTGTCAAAAATCAGCGCGCGAAGCGGCTCGTCCGACGAGCCGGCGGGCGGAGGGATGATTTCGACCAGCCGCTCCAGCACCTGTTGAACGTTCATCCCCGTTTTCGCTGAAATCAACGGGGCGTCCTCGGCGGGAAGGCCGATAATATCCTCGATTTCTTTTATAACATATTCCGGCTGGGCGCTGGGAAGGTCGATTTTATTGATAACGGGCATTATTTCAAGACCATTGTCCAGAGCGAGATAAACATTGGCAAGAGTCTGCGCCTCGATCCCCTGAGTGGAATCCACCACCAGTACCGCGCCCTCGCAAGCCGCAAGGCTGCGCGAAACCTCGTAGGTAAAATCCACATGCCCCGGCGTATCTATTAGGTTGAACATATACCGCTTACCGTCGCTGTGGGTGTAAAACATGCGAACCGCGGCCGCTTTTATGGTTATTCCGCGTTCGCGCTCAATATCCATCGTATCAAGGAGCTGGGCCTCCATATCGCGCGCAGCAACGGTATCCGTCAATTCCATCATTCTGTCAGCGAGCGTGGATTTGCCGTGATCAATATGCGCGATAATGCAAAAATTACGGATCAGGTCCTGTTGGTATGCCATTATATAGAAATCCTCCATGGCAAAGTATCAAAGAGAATCATACTTGAATATCGTTAAAAATGCAAGCGCGCCCTGCTCCATATTCTTTACGGCGCAGGGCGCGGACGCCGCAATGAGCTCATTAGCACCAGCGCGGCCCATCTAATATAAAATCTACGAACCCGCTATTTGATTTTGCCGCCGTACTTGGCTTCAATTACCCTTGCAAGGGAGACGGCGTACGCGCGTATCGCCTCCTCACTTTCGCCCTCAAGCATAATCCGTATAAGCGGCTCGGTTCCGGACGCGCGCACAAGCGTACGCCCGCAATCGCCAAGGGCCGCTTCAACGCCTTTTATCCTCTCCCTGATAAGCTCATCGTCCATTGCAAGAGCTTTAACAGCGTTGTCAACCTCAACGTTGACCAGCACCTGAGGAAATAAAGGTATTTCGTTCGCGAGCGTGGACATCTTTTCGCCGGACTTTTTCAGCACGTTAAGCACCTGTATGGCGGTTAGTACGCCGTCTCCCGTGCTGTTATGATCCAGAAATATGATATGCCCGGACTGTTCTCCGCCGAGCGAATACCCCTCGCGCATCATGCATTCTAGCACGTAACGATCGCCAACGGCCGTTTCCTTTAGCTTTACGCCTTCGTCACGCATTCGCTTTTTGAGCCCAAGGTTGGACATAACCGTTATGACCAGCGTTTCGTTTTTTAAGCGCCCTTCACGCTTCATGGCAATCGCGCACATACCCAGAATTCTGTCGCCGTCTACGATGTTGCCGCGTTCATCGCAGGCGATTACGCGGTCGGCGTCCCCGTCAAACGAGAAGCCTACGTCCGCACCCAGCTCCGCGACAAGCTGGCGAAGGCGCTGAGGGTGCGTTGAGCCGCACATTTCGTTTATGTTATGCCCGTCTGGTTCATCTTCAAACGATACAACATTAGCGCCAAGGCTCGTAAGCACATCCTTTGCAATATGCGAGGCCGCTCCGTTTGCGCAATCCAAAACTACGAATAAACCCTCAAAAGACGTTTTCGCCGTTGAGCGAAGGAACTCCCGGTATTCGCGCTGTGCATGCTTCGCCCGTATAATGCGCCCCACGTCTCCGCCTGTGGGTTTCGGCAGACGATCCCCGCCGCATAAGATCGCCTCTATTTTATCCTCCAGTTCGTCGGAGAGTTTGTTGCCCCTGTCGTCAAACCATTTAATTCCGTTATATTCCATAGGATTATGCGAGGCGCTTACCATAACCGCCGCGTCCGCCTCGTACAAACGAACTAAATACGCCAGCGCGGGCGTTGGCAGAACGCCGATATCCAGCACGTCGCCCCCTACCGAGCAGATACCGGCCGACAGGGCCGCGCAGAGCATATCCGCGGATTTGCGCGTATCGCTGCTCAACAGGATACGCGGCCGATGCACCTCGCTTGTAAGCACATACGCTCCGGCCGCGCCGATGCGCATCGCAAGCTCGCAATTCAGTTCAGTATTGGCAATCCCCCTCACCCCGTCCGTACCAAACAATCTCGCCATGTTTGCCTTACCCCCCGCTTTACGCTTTTAAACCAAGAGATCTTCAGCCGCCGTTGTCGCGGCCACCGCCCCGTCCGCCACAGCCGTTACTATCTGCCTCAACGGAGTATTACGCACGTCCCCGGCGGCATATACGCCCTTAACGGAGGCGCGCATGTTCGGATCCGTAACAATATAGCCGCCCTCGTTTAACTCCAGCTGGCCCTCTACAAGCTTGGAGTTTGGCGTAATACCAACAGCCACAAACAGACCGTCAACCTTCATATCCGTTTCCGTTTGATTTAAAAGGTTCTGAATTTTTATCCCGCTCAGGCGCGCGTCGCCATGCAGCCCCGTAACAACGCTGTTCCAAATAAAATGGATATTGTCTTCACTTTTGGCGGCACGCTCAAGCGCATGCGACGCCCGAAGCTGATCCCTTCGATGGATCAGGTAAACATCCTTGGCAAAACGGGCGATAAACACAGCGTCCGACACCGCGGTATCGCCCCCGCCGACGACTGCGACAGTCATTCCTTTAAAAAACGCTCCATCGCATGTCGCGCAATAGGATACCCCGCTGCCTGTAAAACGCTCCTCACCGTCTACTCCCAGTTTGCGGGGCGTAGCGCCGGTTGCAATGATGACCGAAAGCGCTTCATGCTCAATTCCGTCGCAGACAATCCGCTTAGGGTCTTGGCCGAGTATTAATGACGAAATATTACCGTTAAATATCTCCAAACCAAAGCGTTTTGCCTGTTGTTCCATATTTATGCCGAGAGTATACCCGTCGATGCCTTGAGCGAATCCCGGATAATTATCAATTTGATTCGTTTTAGCGGCCTGACCCCCTACAAACATCTCCTCAAAAAGCGCGCATTTTACTCCGCTTCTGGCGGCATAAAGCCCAGCAGCCAAACCGGCGGGACCTCCGCCGATAATCGCTATATCAATCATAAGAATCTCCTTAGCTATAAAGATTTTTTTATTATACCCCAAAGCTGTTAAAACCTCAACAAACGGACGAATTGCGCCGCCTAGGTTATGATTAACTATTCGTTTTATAGGCTGGTTTTTTACTTAAAAAGAACGCCCCCGCAAGGGTATATATCAATATATGATATGCTCCTGGCTGAGTATTCGCCTTCTTAAAATCTGCCGCATACAACAATAATCAAAATTAAGGAAAGCGGCAAAGCCGCTCTCTTCAGCCTATCAAAAAAACCCGGGGTTGGGTCAAATCCGTAACCCCCATAAGGCTTTCAACCGAACCTGACGACATGTGCGTCAGATTCGGAATGCCTTAAGCAGCAAGGGTTTCTTTGCACGGGGCGCTGACCGCTCCAATGTAAAGCGATCCGTGTTAACTCGAAAAACGTGGCGAGCCACTTTTTCGACACAGTAAGGAAAGCGGCAAAGCCGCTCTCATGTAAATAAAGTTATGTATGTTAGCCTTAATCAATACAAATTATTAAAATGGCTCGCAATGAATTGGCCCGCCGGGGCACCAGAAGGTTACGATCTCATACTCCTTGCCGCATATGCCGCATACCAGACCATAAGTATGCTCGTCAGCGTCGTAGTTATGCCCGCGATCAATAAAACGCTCGGGACGATGAGCGCAGCCGTTATTCATACCGCTGGCAAGTACGGGTATGCTTAAACCTAAAATAAGCGTCACTAAAATAATACTAATAAATTTCCTCATGTCTCCAGCTCCTTTTAAAATATGTGTTTTATTTCCGACATAGTCACCTTTTGAGCAGGTATCAAACAAACATAAGCATCATTCCATCCATCAATTTTTTTAATGATATACTGATATAGAAGTTTTTGTCAATTTATATTATACCATTATCATTTAACAGCTTGCGCTTATCATGTCAACTTATATAAAATGTTTTATATTCTATTTATATATAGTTCACAGAGACAAGCGTTCCCTCGGTATTTGTAGCTGTACAGCAGCTTCGCCTCCGCCGCCCCGTTCGTACCCGTACGCACCTCGGACGCTAGCTGTGAATCCGCATAGGTATAGCTTGTGTTCTTTAAAGTCCCCCTGTTCCCGGTTATCGTGATTACACGCTTCCCCACACGCATGCCGTTTTCATCGTACGTGAAGGCGAGGTTATCGTTCTCGTTCTTCATCTGCCGCAGCTGCCTGCCGCTCCACACCATTTCATATCCCCGGTAGCCGATCGGGTTGCCTATCGCGTCATAGGTGATTTCTTCGCCGTTGTAGTTTACGAGCAGATCCTTCCATGCGCCGTCATAGGAATAGGTATATTCATCCCCTTGGAACCATGGGGAGGAACTCGGATAGCGTGTAATCATATTCCTTTTTTGAGAGGATGTTGCCGTTCCCGTCATACGTATACACATAAGCGATCGGTTATGTTGTGTTACATTATTTAAAGAAGCGTCTAACTCTTTTGACGCTTCTAAAACATTGGAAGTGCTAAAAATTACTTTATAATAGTTCTAAATTACTATCATCCAAAATTTTTTTAGCAATAATCTCGCATTCACCTATACTCTTTTTAAAAGAAGTTCTCCCGAAAGACTCTACAAAAACCGCATATATTATTTTATCAAGATTCTGCTGATTCCTCTTGAATAACTCCATTATCTTTACGCATTCTCCATCATATTCATCACTTGGAGCATGTGACATTAAATTTAAAGGATCCCAATCATTTAAATATTTTTTTAAAAATTGTATTTTCAAAAGGTCGGACTGCAAATTGTGTAACCCCTCTTATTTACTTTTGCTGGACAGCATCCTGCCCGGCATATTTAACCATAGCACCAAAAAATTATCCGAAATCCCATGAGACACCTCATAATGGTCTTCGAGCGAAATTGGAAATATTGATGCAAATCAAGCATTATTGAATATCACGTATATAATTCAAATGGAATATAATCAACTTCTATAACACTTGCAAGAATTAATAGTGCGCGGTCCATTATCTCTATGCAAATATTAAAATGTGTTGGATAGCTTCTTAGCCATTTATCCTTTGTTGACAATCTTACATCTTTTAGCAAAACACAAGTAAGCTCCGGATATACTTTTTTATTAATTTTGCCTTCAACACCAACCATTGTCCACAAAATAGCCTGAATATCCCGGAAAAGCAGTGTATGCTCCTTTCCAGTTTCCGGCTCCTTAAGTTTTATAAGCAATGTTGATTCCCTATAATCATGCTGGATCTCATCAATCAAGCATGCCCATAACGAGTTAAGTAATCCCTCTAATTTCATCATTATTTCCACCCTATCATCATTTTTATAAGTTTCACCAAATTATTAATGTAATTGGCACATGGTTTAATGCACGGTTGTTAGAAATAGCGCCGGCTATAAGTCATAGCTCCTTTTGTAGCATGAGATATTCTGAAATAGTTCACTCGTCCTCCTGATTCGGCCATTATTCTAATGGTATATTTTTTTAGAGTTAATGTCCACCCGTTTCCGGCTGCTGATTTTATTGATGCTCCTGTAAATTTTGCATTTACTTTAGCTACAGCGGTATTAAGCTTAGTAGCAAAAGCACCACCTTTTGCATATAGAGAAACTAATGCCTTACCCGCATAATAACCTAAAAGCGCGCCTATTGCCGTTACTGCCACAACCCAAGCAGCTATAAATACTGTTCTCGCCCATCCTTTGAGCTTAAGTAAATCAGCAAATATTGGTACAATAATAGCCCCTACACCAAATCCAATTATTCCTCCTATTATTGCTCCAATGGATATATATCCTGAATGATCACTACGATTCACCGCATTATTCTCACAGTACGCAAACAGATTGCAGGAAAGCAAGGTTCCCGTAGCGCCAAGGAAGGCCACGTCATCCGCATTAATGAACCTGCCCGTTTCGGGATCATAGTACCGGCTCTGAAGGTAATAAAGCCCCGTTTCATTATCGTAGTAGTAGCCCCTGTAGCGGAAGGGGCTATCCTTGTCTAATGTAGTTGCCAAGGTTCCCGTTGTCGAAAGCAGCTTGCCCCAGCTGTCGTAGGTATATTCTACTACGGCCGCTCCGCTCCCGTCAATCAGCCCAACGACGTCGCCCTGCCCGTTACGGAGGTAATAGTATTTCGTCGCCTGCAACATAATCATAATCAGATTCCGCCCTAATGGGCGGATTTGTTAACTCTGTAAATTAAATCGATTATACACTTAAAATTTGCTTGAAAGGTTTTATTGGAAATTTGATATATATAATCGGATGGCGATTATATTCTTATATTATATCCAGCTCGATTTATAAGCTCCCTATCAATTAACTCGTTCTCCAACTATGGCTCCGCCTCAGAACTAATCTGTCCAAGTACTTTTTTCAGTTTATAACAACGTCGAATTATCATAGTTAATGTAGTACAGACACTATAAAAGGAGTTTGAGTTTATGGCAACCACAAGTGTTACCATCCGTATGGATGAGAATTTTAAAAAGCAGGCCGAGATTTTGTTTGAAGAAATGGGATTAAATATGACAACCGCTATAACAATTTTTACGAAGACGGTTGTAAGGCAGCATAGAATACCCTTTGAAATCGCTGCAGACCCGTTTTATAGCGAGGCGAACCAAGCACATCTGCGCAGGGCCATCGCAGACCTTGAAGCCGGCAAAGGGCATGTACGCGAGCTAATTGAGGTTGAAGATGAATAAGCTGTGGCATGATGATGCCTGGGATGATTACTTGTATTGGCAAGCACAAGACAAAAAGACGTTGAAACGTATTAATCAGCTTTTTCAGGGCATATCGCGAAACGGATATGGCGGTATAGGCAAACCTGAACCTCTTAAGGGTAATCAATCGGATGGTGGAGCCGAAGGATAGATGATGCCAACAGTCTGGTGTATCGTATTAATCATGAACAGATCGAGATTGCCCAGTGCCGAACGCACTACGGAGACAAGTGATTGAGCCGCCCCCTGGCAATGGGGCGGCTACCGGAAAAAAGTTTGCCGTAAGGTTGCCAAATGATATTTTGCGCTGAACGAGGCTCCAATACCAAAATAAAAAAGCCCCTATAATAGAGGCTTTTCCTTCTGGCTCCCCCTGCTGGACTCGAACCAGCGACACTGCGGTTAACAGCCGCATGCTCTACCGACTGAGCTAAGGAGGAACGGAACGATAGTAATTTTACCGGAACTAGATTGTAAAGTCAAGTCCCTTTTAATAAAATTTTCCTTACGTAAGTTAGCGGTTGAAACGCCGTACGCTATAATATTCTTATTAAGAACGCGATTTTTTATTCATAGTTTTTTTCTCAGGTCATAAAAAGTTCAGTGAGAAGAATTGGCCATAAAGCTGCAAACAACAGAGTGGATTTGATATGCTCCTGATGTTCTCTCAAGCGTTCGTACACGCTAAGATAATGTATGATATAAGTGAACAGAGGTAATTATGGTTGTATTCGCGAAATTAACGAGAACAACTGGCTTGAAGTTTCATAACTCCTCTTAAAGAGTGAGCAACAGTTATTTATTAGCAACGCTCTCGAATTATCGGCGTTTATGTTTATCGTGATGAAGGCGTGCGCCGGCGGTATACAGCTGGGACGCCATCTTCGGCTTATTGCTTGTGCGCGATCTGGATGAAAGCCTCGCCTGCTGCGACCTGCAGGCGCTTTTGATCGGCTAACAGACAATATAGCGGCTATGGGCAAGCGGCGCAAAAACCTTTTGATACTTTAAAAGCGGAACGCAAATACATAAGCAAGACCTTGGCATGCACGAAAGCTGACGCATCCAACGCCGGTTACTTCGTCCTCAATCTGTCATGTTGTCTGTTCTTCATTTGGCTTGTGTGACCAATGCCGAGCATATAATAGACCCCGTATCGGCTCCCAGTACATAAACCGCATATGAACTTAATGATAAAGAGTAAATCGGCTCTAAATATGACGTATTTTTAATACAATAATTTAATCTTTGCCGGTGAACCGACAAACATTATACGTACTAAACATAATAGTTATTTAATATATAAGGTAAGCCGCAATAAACCCAAGCTTCAACACCAATTCTTTTAGCATTTCAACACACTAAAAGATCAGCTTGCGCAAAAATAATATACCGAACAAGCTAAGCCTGAGTCTAATTTTCGTTCTCACCCTGCGCTTGCTTACTCATGCAAGATACGATGCTGATAATCGCGCATTGCGCATCACGATCCAAGGCGCCTATTTTTACGGATATCTCCTCAATACCCAAAATATAGTCCACCGATACGCAGAATATTTTGGATAATTCGGTCATATTCTGCAAAGACGGCATTGAAACGCCCATCTCCCATGCGTTGACGGCATTACGCGTAATACCAAGCTTCTTAGCCAAATCCGACTGTGTGAGTTTACACCTTTGGCGTAAATCACGTATTGTTTTATCTATTGTATTAATCATAAATTTATTCTATCGTTTACCTAGTGAATAGATAATCATCATTAAATATAAAATCATTTTATTAACCGTAGGTACCCTCTATATAAGTTCTAACCAGACTTGTTACGACAATATAAAGCCATAATCTTGCTATACTTTCAATTTATTTTTAATAGACCAAGCATAAGAACGCGCGTATTGCATTGTTATTTGGGGGATGCTATTACAGCGCGATAGAACTAAGAGAGACAGGATAAAATCACGCGTAAATAAACACAAGGGTTGTGAAAGATGAGCTTTCCTGAAAAAATTTATTATGAACCAAAAGCGTTGGATTATGAACTTGGTGCATATTTGAGCCAAAAATATGCCGCGTCTGATTGGATCGCTATTGAAAGCCATAATAATATTCCAGAGCTGCGCGCAAGGCCCAACAGCGACTTTGCCGCAATGAAGCGTTTTTTAATTATTGGCATACGTAAAACACATAAATACGTGGAAAACCACAAGGTATCCGACTACCTAGTACCCTACACGTCCTCGGGTTGTACCGCCGCGTGCCTCTATTGCTATCTGGTATGCAATTACAACAAATGCTCATACCTCCGATTGTTTGTGAATCGTGAACAAATGCTCGACAGACTGATGAAGGTTGCACGGGAATCCAGCCGCGAGCTGACGTTTGAAATCGGAAGCAACAGCGACCTTGTACTCGAAAATACGATTACGGGGAACCTAGCGTGGACGATAGAACGTTTTGCCGCCGGGCAGCGCGGGTTTATTACGCTGCCTACAAAATTTTCCATGGTGGAGCCGCTGCTTCAATTAAACCACGCGGGGCGCGTTATTTTCCGTATGAGCGTAAATCCTGAAGAAATCATCAGCCGGGTGGAAATCGGCACCTCCCCTCTTCATAAGCGGATTGACGCCGTCAATAAAATGTGCGAGGCGGGTTATCGCGTAGGGCTGCTCGTTGCTCCCGTCATTCTGTGCGAAGGCTGGGAAGAAAAATACGCGCGGTTAATTGAAAAACTGGAGGCCGGGCTGTCGCCCGCTGTTAAAAAAAACGGATTCTTAGAAATTATCTTTATGACATACAGCTTTGTACACCGCGCTATCAACGCCGATGCGTTTCCCGAAGCAGATCCGCTTTATTGCCCGGCCCTAATGACCGGGCGCGGCCGTGGGAAGTACTGCTATAATATTAAAGCGCGGGAAATGGGCGAAGCTTTTCTGACGGAAAGGCTGTCGCGGGCTCTGCCTAATATGCCGATTATCTATATCGCTTAGTATCTCATAACGGAACCGGCGGTTATAGTTTTAAAGCAAAAACCACGCTGATTTAACTGTTTCTAAAATTGTTTAAAATGTGAGGGACTCATCTCGCAAATTCAAAGCTGGCGTGTGAACAAGTAAAATCCAACAGGGTTTCTCCCGATTTCTCAAACCGATAGCGAACGGTACACTTGGCGTGCTCATGAATTGTTCTTATCATATCTCCTGATTCAGGCGCCCAAAGCGAATGGGCGTTGCTTTCAATTAATTCAGCAACAAGCCTCATATCTCCCTGCCTAATATACGCTCCGCTTTCACTGAACCGCTCAATTTTTACGCCAAGATAAGTTGCGAACCGGTATTCTCGTCCATTAAAAAAAACGCAGCCTATACAGCCGGTAAAACGCGCGCCTAAAAAGGGTATATCCGCAATCGACAGCATAATGCAGCAGGCTTCGTCCGCATGCCAGTTGCACTGAGTCCAAAGATACACGCTGGGGAACGAAATACCCCTATCCGTCTCTATGTAACCGGTTCCGTTAATGAAAGAGAGCGGGCTGCCGTTAATACTTAGCATACCATCCACCCTGTGAAAAAGGCTCAGAACCCCGTGGCTGCACTGCATAAAGGGGACAAATCGGAACGGCCCCATGATATCGTATTGAAGCGGCGTCCATTCGCTAAAGCTCAGCGATCCGCAGATTGAAACGTCCTTCGTTCTAAAATCAATTTCCGCACCGTTTATAGTGAAGCGGTTTGCCCCCAGGTTAACGTTAAACCCCTTTTCGTCAGCATGAAAATCACAGGCGCTAAAACGCATATGGTAAGATCCGGCCGATGTAATCGCCTGCATCGACGCACTGGGCTTACCGAAGCTATCCACATGAAACGCTGGAATGAACGCGACGGTTTCATGCCCATTGTTCTGCTTAACATACCAGCCCTCAAAGTATTTTCTCCGCTTAGTTGAACCGTAAAACGCCCCGGCCCGCTTAAAAAAGCCGCCGTGAATATTACGCTTGGACCGCATGCACCCGCTCCTTTCGTTACATACGAAATAGGCTGTGCAGATTGTTCTTATTTAAATCAAGGTTTATGAACTTGCGCCATAGCAAAGCTATCAAGCTATCATGTTTTGTGAACCTTAAGAAAATTAAGCGCCCTGTATTAGTGATAGACACAGATAACCGGCTTGGTTTAATAATCGGTAGAAAAGCTGTTAAGTTTTTTTGAGGTTTGCATGGGGCTTAAAGTTTCAAGGCTTTCGCCCACGACTTGCCAAATTTTCTCGGTAGGTTCATACGCGGGCGATTACCTGCGTTTGTTGGCGATAAGGCTGCAATCCCAATATACCAGCGTTCCATCGTATTTTTCCGATACGCGTATAGCGCGCGTGGTAACGGCGTCAATATCCAATGGATTGAGAGCGCTGATGCAATGAAGGACGACGCCGTATGAGAGCTCCTGTTCCGGGCTGTAAACGCTGTTCCCTATCGCAAACCCGCTGATGCGCGCCTGCTCGCAAAACAAAACCTGCAAGGGCCTTGTCGGGAAATACATATAGAGGTTCAGCCGCCGAGGGATCGCGGCGCGATCCCCGTTTTTCACCATCTCCCCGATATACTCCCTGTTGAGTATGGTTTGATACTTTGCCGCGTCCGGATACAATATTTTGAAGTAGGTTTTCCAGTGCGTATCCTCGGCGCATTCTATGCGTGCAACGACTTTTTGCTCAGCATCAGCGGCCTCCTGAGCCATATCCTGGCATTTCACGGAAGCAACATAAAAAAAGCAGTCCCATTGACAGCTGCGCTCAATGAAGCCCGCATAGACGCCATCCACCGTTTTTTTGCAGCGCGCGAGTATTCGCCTGCAGCTTCGCAGTTCGCTCTCATTCAAGCTTTCAAACTTAGTATTCCTGCCTGTACAGCTGATGCGCAGCATAATGGGGCGAGCCGCGTCCGGCGCATCGTCCGCTAGCGATAAATCAACGCCGAACAAAGCCCGCTCCCCACGCACATTCCACTCATATTCAACCCATTGAGTCGGTTGCGTTCTGGACATCCGCCTATTCCTCTACAAGAACAGCTTTAATGCGCCTCACTCCCGCGCTTGAAGCCTCTTCTTTCTGGATTTTAAAACGCCCAAGCTCGCCCGTCCTCTCCGCATGCGGCCCGCCGCATATCTCACGGCTGAAAGATCCGGCTGAGTATACCTTTACTCGCTCTCCATACCTGTCCCCAAACAATCCGATTGCGCCGGTAGCTCTCGCCTGCTCTACCGTCATTTCCTCGCATATAATGGGATAATCGCTTTTGATAGCTTCATTAACAAGCCCTTCCACCTCGCGCAATTCATCCTTAGTCACCTTGCGCGGGAAGCTAAAATCAAACCGAAGGCGTTCGGCAGTAATATTTGACCCCTTTTGCGAAATGCTTTCATCCAACGCCTTTCGCAAGGCCGCCTGAAGTAGATGCGTTGCCGTATGCAGCCTTGCTGTCTGCGCCGTCGTATCCGCCAAACCTCCTTTAAACCTTTGCTCAGCGCCGGCCTGTGATTTTTTCTGATGTTCTTCAAACGCTTTATGGAAACCTTCCACATCCACTTTTAGGCCGTTTTCCGCGGCCATTTCCATTGTAAATTCAATAGGAAAACCAAATGTATCATAAAGGCGGAAAGCGCTGGCCCCGTCGATAAGCCCTCCGTCAAATCGGCCTTTAATGCGTTCAAATTCACGCATCCCATTTTTGAGCGTGCGCTGGAACCTCGTTTCCTCGTCGGCCAGCTCCTTCAAAATCCTGTCTCTGTTCGATACCAATTCTCTATAAAACCCGCCGTATTGGTTGATTACCGTATCCGCAACTTTTGTCAGGCTGTTTTCCGGGATGCCCAGTTGCATCGCGTACCGGATAGCGCGGCGAATCAGCCTGCGGAGGATATACCCCTGATCCAGATTTGACGGCGTTACTCCCCTCTCATCCCCAAGTATAAACGTTGCGCAGCGGATATGATCCGCAATAATGCGAAAAGCCTTTTGGACGCTTTCACTTTCCTTATACTTTTTGCCCGACAACTCTTCAATACAGGCTAATACATCCGCAAATGAATCCGTATCATATGCTGATTCAACGCCCTGGAGGATGGCAACCGTTCTGTCGAACCCCATACCGGTATCCACATTGCGCTGCTTGAGCGGCTCAAACGTACCGTCGGCCGTTTTATAATATTCCATAAACACGTCGTTCCAAAGTTCCACATACTTTCCGCAGGAACAGGACGGGTTGCAGCTTTCGCTGCATTTTGCCTTCCCCGTGTCGATAAACATCTCCGTATCCGGTCCGCAAGGGCCGGTAACGCCTGCCGGTCCCCACCAGTTATGTTTTTTATCGAGGAAAAAGATGTGCGTGGGATCAACGCCCATCTTCAGCCAGCATTGGTACGCGGCCGTATCCTTAGGCGCGTCCTTATCGCCCGCAAAGCATGTGAAATAAAGCTTATCCTTATCTATGCCAAGGTATTTGGGGCTGGTAAGGAACTCCCATGAAAAAGCAATCGCGTCTTCTTTAAAGTAATCGCCTAAAGACCAGTTGCCAAGCATCTCAAAAAACGTAAAGTGCCATGGATCGCCCACTTCGTCAATATCCCCTGTCCTAACGCATTTTTGCACATCGGCCAGCCGACGCCCTTCGGGATGCTTCTCGCCCATAAGGTAAGGTACTAGGGGATGCATGCCCGCAGTTGTAAAGAGCACGGTGGGATCGTTTTCGGGTATCAGCGAAGCGCTGGAAATTACTGCGTGCCCCTTCTCCTTGAAAAACTCAAGGTATAACCGGCGAAGCTCATCGGATGAAAGTCTCTTCATATCTTTATTACCTCAAAAAGTATTGGATTAACTAGGGTATTATACTTCGCCCGCGCGTCTCTTGTCAACGAAGCCGCCGTTTGCTATAATGACGTATGGCAAGAAGACGCCGAAAATTTACGCTTGTTGGGAGCGATGGGAAACGCAACCGCGTGATATTGATTATCATAGCGGCGGTTGTCGTCGTAGCTGTGCTGATTGGAGCGCTTCAGCCCGAGCCTCTGATCTTTTCTTCCCCTGAAATCCATATTATTCAAAACCGGGGCGTTGTTTTAGCCGGCGTACGCAGCGATATGCCGGGTTTTGGCTCGGGCGGCGCGGGGCTTGAGATTGAACTGGCGACGCTACTGGCTGAAAGGATACTTCCCGACGTAAAGCATGGCGACGCGGTGAAATTCGTTAACGTCAACCATCAATCTATTTGGCCAACGTTGTCAGACGGTTCGATTGATTTTGCTATTTGTCTGATGGAGAAGGACGCGGATACGAAAGGCCGGTACATTTATTCAGAACCCTATTATTACGACGCATGTTACCTTGCGGTTCAGGAAGGCTCCGCTGATTTGGCGTTGAACGAAGGCGTTATTGTCGGTTATGTTTCCAATACGGCTTCACACCGCGCGCTTCAAAGATATATCAATTCGCTTAAGGAAGCGGGTAAGCCCGCCGATTGGAAAACACAGGCTTTTGCCTCATATCCCGATATGCTCTTTGCGTTAAACGCGGCAAGGATAGACGCCGCCGCCATTGAAGGGGCTTATGCCCGCCGCTATCAAGATGATGAACATTACGGCTTTACCCTTAAGCAGGAAGCTGTAGGCACAATTAGCTACGCGATAGCCTGCAGCACCGAATCGCAGGCGATTTGTGAGTTGGCGAACATGCTGCTCGAGGATATGCGTAAAGACGGATTACTTGATGCGTTGATAAATAAGCACGGTCTTAGCGCCTCGCCGAAGGGATAAAATATATAGGAATAAAAATTAAATATAATATTAATAATCAGGTTT